>Ga0233362_1000049_pt1 | contig 29509 bp, 21 predicted proteins | sample ElkDunMinimDraft_22_FD_180674 | JGI IMG/M metagenome (GOLD analysis project Ga0233362, IMG submission 180674) | Fecal eukaryotic communites from dung pellets of Tule Elk in California, USA - Elk Dung C1 | ecosystem: Host-associated > Mammals > Digestive system > Large intestine > Fecal | place... | reverse complement strand
CCAATCTGGTCCTGCGGCAATGAATTGCCCAAATACATGAATGCGGTGGTCGGGTCCACCGTGTGCATATCGTTGATGATAACCTTCTCCGCATCATAGCCTTGAATCTTGGACTTGATGAGCTCCATGTCCGTCGTTCCCCAGTAGTTGCCGGACAAATCAATGATTTCCCCAGCCTGAATATTGTTGAGCACAATGGTCGTGCCGGAGAAATCATTGCCCAGTATCGAAACTTGACTTCCGCTGTTAATCGTGAGCGTCGATATACCGGAGGTGTTGGTAATCATCGCTGTAGCAGCAGTAGAAATTGTCACAGCTTTCGATTCCAATCGACTGTTGCGCAACACCAAATCACCGCCATTTTTAATAGACGAATTGAGTGTCACCCCATTAAGATTAACCACCCCACCCTCCGGTTTCCCTTGAGATGGCGCCGCAGCATCAATCACCAAACCATTGCTCGTATGCAGACTGCCGCCTTCCATTTCCAGCAAACCACCCGCACCGATATGCATCGAGTCTGAGTGCCAATTCGACGTACCAATCAACGAAATGGTAGTATTTTTTGTCTTCAGTGAACCACCCGTATATACGCGAATCTTCCCATCGCTTCCACTACTACTAATAGCCTTGAACTCCTCATGATTTTCTATAATCAATTCGCCATAGATCAATAATTCGTGCCCCTCCATCTGCATGATAGCACCTTCCTCCATTGTTACCGTATGATTCGCACCTACAGAAACATTATTCACCATCTTGTAGTTTTCCGAAAGCGTATCACTCACGTCCACCAAAGTACTAGTATTCAATGTCCCATAGAGGCCTATGTACGCATCGCCAGAAATCTCATCATAGAAATTCAATAGACTTTGGGTATTGCCACTAAAGCCATCGAGGCGGAAGATTTCTCCTCCTGTCGAAGTGTTGCCGCTTCCTTCCAAACCTTCTGTTGTGTTGATGTTGATGTATTTTTGGAACTCACAATCAAGAACCGACAAGTTGCCACGGTTTATAATCACCGTATTAACGGTTGTTCCTTTTAGCGAAACAACACCATTATCCGGTTTACCCTGCGAGGGATCTGCGGAATCAATGAACAAACCACTACTTGTATGCAGGCTACCGCCCTCCATTTCCAGTAGACCACCCGCACCAATGTGCATCGAATCCGAGTGCCAATTCGATGTGCCAATCAACGAAATGGTAGTATTTTTTGCCTTCAGTGAACCACCCGTATATACGCGAATCTTCCCATCGCTTCCACTACTACTAATAGCCTTGAACTCCTCATGATTTTCTATAATCAATTCGCCATAGATCAATAATTCGTGCCCCTCCATCTGCATGATAGCACCTTCCTCCATTGTTACCCTATGATTCGCACCTACAGAAACATTATTCACCATCTTGTAGTTTTCCGAAAGCGTATCACTCACGTCCACCAAGGTGGTGGTATTCAGCGTACCGGAGATGCCCATGTACGTGTTCGCTTCGTTGGCTTCAAAACCTGCCAACAGTTCCTCAGTGGACCCACTAAAGCCGTTCAATCGGTAGGTTTCAGCCCCGGCAAAGCTCAGACCGCTGACCTCCAGATTATCCACACCGTTCACCTGCAAGTAGCTATTGAACGTACAATCGGTGTAGACGCCTGTACCCTTGTTGGTGACACCACTCTCAAACAGTGTCTTTTCTGCCGTCAGACTGCCACTACTGGTTACGCCGGATTTCACCGTCACCTCAGTCAGCGTGGCTGTGCCACCCGCGTTGATGTCTACGCCGCTACTTGCCAACAAGCTGCCTCCCCGCATCTCCAGCAAGCCACCGTTTTCCACATAGACTCGGCCGGTCCATGCGTTCAAGTTCACGTTGGCGTTTTCCAACAGGAGCTTACCGCCATTCCGTACAGTGGTATACCCATTCCATTCATTGCTTACCAAAGCATCTGCATCAACCTCGTTCCTTGCTTCCAATGTACCGAAAATATACAAATTTTGACCATTCCCGGTGCGCCCTATCTGCACCCCTTCCTCCAAGGTCACCGTGTGATTCTCAGCGATGGCCACGCCCCCCACCATCTTGTAGCCTTCTGAGAGTTTGCTACTCACATTCACTAAAGTGGTGGTATTCAACGTAAGGGAGAGGCCCATGTAGCTATTGGCTTCAGCTGCTTCGATGCTTTCCAGCAGCTCAACGGTCGAGCCGGTAAAGCCATTCAATCGGTAGGTTTCGGCCCCGGCAAAGCTCAGACCGCTGACCTCCAGATTATCCAAACCGTTCACCTGCAAGTAGCTATTGAAGGTACAATCGGTGTATACACCTGTGCCAGTGTTGTTTACGGCACTCTCAAACAGTGTTTTTTCAGCCGTCAGAGTACCACTGTTGCTCAAACCGGATTTCACCGTCACTTCATTCAGCGAGGCTGTACCACCGATGTAAATTGTTATCCAACTGGGAGCAACTAAGCTGCCCCCCTGCATCTCCAGCAAACCGCCATCTTCCACATAGAGCCCGTTGCCCGAAGCATTCAAATTCACGTTGCCATTTTCCAGCAGGAGTTTACCCCCTTTGCGCACATTCACATCGCCCGTACTGTGGTTGCTTACCAAAGCATCCGCCACAACCTCATTCTCGACCACCAAGGTTCCTTCAATATATAAGTACTGGTCGCGCGCAGTGCTCCCAATCTGTACGCCTTCATCCAAGGTCACCGTCTGATTCGCTGCGATGGTAACATTACCCACCATCTTGTAGCCTTCGGCAAGCTTGCTGCTCACATTCATTAGGGTACCGGAATAGAGGCTTCCTCGTATTCCGATGTAGGCACCGTCAGCAGAGGCGGAGAGGCCGGAGAAATCGATGGTGGCGGCACCATCTTGAATACGAATTGCCTCTTGAATGGTGAGATTGAGGGAGTCGGCCACGAGCGAAGCCTCTGCTCCGGACAGAATAAGCCGGGGATAGGTGATGTTGTTGAAGGTGACATGGGCAGAGATGGTGAAGCCATACAAGGGAAGAATCACACCGTTGCCCTCCACAGTGCAAGCCTTGGAAAGAGTGGGCAAGCCGGATGAGAGTATGAGTTCCTGCCCGGCGAGGGCTGCATCGAAGACGATTTGGATTTCATCTGTGCCGGAGTAGGCATTGGCATCGAGGATGGCTTGGCGGAGGGAGCCGGTGCCGGAGTCGTTGAGGTTGGAGACGGTGATGGTATACATGGCGGAGAAAGGGGGAGAGCTAATGGTAAAGGAGCAGCACGCGCGTATATACGCGCGTAAATGGGACGGCTAACAGTATACCCCAACGGGCCGGGGAGTCAAGCAGGAAAAACAAAGCGCCCGGTGGCTGGCGATGGGCGCAGCACCGGGCAATGAGATGAGGGAGAAAGAGGTTGAGAGAGGGCTCTCACTTGGTGAGGGTAGCAGGAACCACGGCGGGAGCTTCCTCTAAGCCGTTTTTGAAGCGTTCGAAGACGGCGCGGGGATCATCCGGGGATTTTTGGAGGGCTTCAAAGATGCGGTCGCGCATGTCAAGCGCCGCTTGGAAAGCAGCTTCTTCGCTGCCATACTGGCGGTCGGAGAAGTACTTGGTGAACTGATTCCACTTGCGGCAGATGCTGAGACGCCAGCCTTGGAAGGAAGTGGTTTCGTATGTGTAGCGGGTGATATTGCGTTGAGTCATGATTGTGTTTTTTGGGTTGTTGAGAATGGTGGAAAACATCCACGTGGCGTCAGAATGCCAGATAAATCCGTTTGATGCAACCTAACTCGCTAATTGTTTGTGTTTAACAGAGTTAGGCGTCATTCATCCAACATGAGAGAGGGTTTGGGCTTGCAATTCGGCGCAAGTGGGTTATGATGAGGGGCATGAGCCGACTTTCCATACCCGAATATGTGATGGCGCTGGCCCATGTGGCGGCGCTGCGCTCGGAGGATCCGTACCGCAAGGTGGGGGCCGCAGCGCTGGATAAGGACAACCGCGTGATTGGGACAGCCTACAACGGTTTGTTCCCGGGATTTGATGCCCCGGCGGGTTTTTGGGCCTCGCGCGATGAGCGGCAGAAATACATGTTGCATGCGGAAATCAACTTGTGCAGTTTGTTCAAGCGCGGGGAGGCGCGTATTGTGGCCTGCACGACAATGCCCTGCACCTCGTGCATGCAGGCGCTGTGTGCCCACGGGGTGAAGAAGATTTATTACGGGGAGAGCTACGCGACCTCGGAGGCACCGGCGATTGCGGAGATGTACGGGGTGGAGTTGATACAGGTGAAGGATTATCCGCTTGCGCAGCATTTCCCGTTGGTGCCCAAGGCGTAACATTTGAAAGAGAGGGAAGATTGGCGTGGCAAAAGCGCTCACAGCAGTAGCCGCAGGTTCACCGGCATTTGCCGCTGAGCTGGGGCGTTTGCGGCAGCGCACGCTGGGTGCGCCCATCATCTTTCCGCGCACGAGCCCTGCGGCGTTTGCTTTTGTGGCGGCGATGGTGGCTGAGCATGTGCCGGGCACGGGGCGCACGTGGGTGGTGGCGGATGCTCTGCCCCGGCAGGAGCGGGTGGCGGCAGAGTTGGGATTGTGGACGGAGGCTGCGTGCATTTTTGTGCCGGAGCGGGAGATTCACATCAACAATGGGTTGAGTGACCCGGATTTGGCGGCCGAGCGCTTGGAGGCCATACGCGAGATATCGCAGCCGGCCTGTGTGCCGCAGGTGGTGGTGGTGACGGCAGCGGGGTTGAAGCAACCTATCCCTCTTTTCCGAGGGAAGCAGGGAGCGGCCACCACGCTGAGTGTGGGCAAGGAGTGCCCGCCCGAGGGGCTGATGGCGCTTTTGCAAGAGCAAGAGTTCGAGCGTGTGGAGCAGGTGACGGCGCGCGGCCAATGGAGCTTGCGCGGCGGTATTTTGGATGTGTTCCCGCTGCAAACGGCATGGCCCCTGCGCGTGGAGTTTTTTGGGGACGAGGTGGAGAGTATCCGCGCGTTTGATGTGGATTCCCAGTTGTCTTTCAAGAAGCTGGCAGAGGTGGAGCTGGTGCTGGAGGAGCCGCCGGATGAGGCGTGTTTGCAAGACCTCATCACGGAGGAGGACCGCATTGTCTCGCTCCCCGATAGTGGGGTACCGGGGGATGTGTTGGTGTTCGAGACTCCACCGGACGTGGCCGATGTGTTGCCGGATTTGGACGCACTGACGGCGAATGAACCGCTGGCATTTTTCGGCTCGCCGCTGGGGAGCTTTGAAAGCGGCGATTTTGTGATGCAGGAGGCCCGCCGCAACTTGGCACGCGTCTCTCTGCTGAAATGGCGGCAGGAGAAGTGGCGCATTGTGATGTATTTCCCCCACGAGGGGGAGAAGAAGCGTTTTGAGGAGATATGCGGGGAGGACGAGGCCTGGCAATGCGTGCAGGCGCGAGACGGGGAGTTGCCATTTGGGTTTACAATACCTGCGGCCAAGCTGGCGATACTGTCTGCTGCAGAGCTGTTTGGGCGCTATGCCTCCCCGCGCAACCGCCGCAAGAATGATTTGGCGGACCGCCTGCGCCGCGAGCGAGCCCAAGCACCGCTGCGCGAGATAGCACCGGGGGATTTGGTGATTCATGCCGCGCATGGGCTGGGTAAGTTTGTGGGCATTGTGCAGGATGCAAAGACGGGTGAGGAGGAGCTGCATATTGAATATGCCGGTGGGGTGCTGCTGCGCATCCCGCTGCGCCAAGGGCACTTGGTGTCCAAATATGTGGGACTGGGTGCGCGCACGCCCGAGCTGAGCAAGCTGGGGGATGCCCGCTGGCGCCGTGCCTGCCAAGCAGCGGAAAAGGCGGTGGCCGATTACGCCGCCCAGTTGTTGGAGGTGCAGGCCGAGCGCGAGAGCAATAGCGGCTATGCGCACCCGGCAGATTCCTCCTGGATGTGGCAGTTTGAATCCAGCTTCCCCTTCCGGGAAACGCCCGACCAGCTCCGCGCCATCAACCAGACGAAGGCCGATATGGAGGCCCCGAGGCCCATGGATAGGCTCATCTGCGGGGATGTGGGATTCGGCAAGACGGAGGTGGCCATCCGCGCGGCGTTTAAGTGTGTGACGGGCGGGCGACAAGCCGCCATCCTGGCCCCCACCACGGTGCTGGCAGACCAGCACTGGCGCACCTTCCGCACGCGCATGAGCGAGTATCCCATCCGCATCGAGCTGCTCAGCCGCTTCACCGCCCCCAAGAAGGCAGCGGAAATCATAGCGGGGCTGGAGAGCGGCGAGGTGGATATTGTGGTGGGCACACACCGCATTATCTCCAAGGATATTCGATTCAAGAATCTGGGGTTGGCCGTCATCGACGAAGAGCAGCGCTTCGGCGTGCGCCACAAGGAGCAATTCAAGCGTATGTTCCGCATGGTGGATATGCTCACCCTCTCCGCCACGCCTATCCCGCGTACACTTTATGTGGCGCTCATGGGCGCGCGCGATATGAGCACGATTGATACGGCCCCGCTCAACCGCCTGCCGGTCCAGACTGCGGTGTGCCCCTACAACGAGGAGCTGATAGCCAAGGCTATCGAACGTGAGCTGGCGCGCAACGGGCAGGTATTTTTCCTGCACAACCGTGTGCAGAGCATACGCGAAAAAGAGGCCGAGCTGCGGCGGCTTGTGCCGAAAGCCCGCATCGTGGTAGGCCATGGGCAGATGGATAAGAGCGAGCTGGAGTGCATCATGCGAGATTTCGTGGCAGGCAAGGCGGATGTGTTGCTCTCCACCACTATCATCGAAAGCGGCATCGATATTCCCAACGCCAATACCATCATCATCGACCGCGCGGACCGCTTCGGCTTGGCCGATTTGTACCAACTGCGCGGGCGCGTGGGACGAGGCGGCCACCGCGCCTACGCGTATTTGTTGCTGCCGCCGGATGCCCTTTGCACGGGGGATGCCCGCAAGCGTGTGTCTGCCATCAAACAATATACGGAGCTGGGCAGCGGATTCAAGATTGCCATGCGCGACTTGGAAATACGCGGCGCCGGCAACTTGCTGGGCACCCAACAGAGCGGACACATTGCTGCGATTGGCTTTGAATTGTATTGCCAGCTCCTGCGCCAATCCATTGAGCGTTTGCAAGGCAAAGTGCCCACCATACGGGCAGATGCCACGGTGAAGGCAGATTTCCTGTGCATCAGCGAGTCCACCATGGCTACACGCAGCGACCACGCCGAGCTGCTGGGGGCTTACCTGCCCGCCGGCTATGTGGAATCCACCCGCACGCGCATGGCCTGCTACACCCAGTTGGCCAAATGCTGCACCCACGCAGATGCAGATGATTTGGCCGCGCAGTGGAAAGACCGCTTTGGCCCCCTGCCCGCGGAGGCTCAGCACCTGCTGCTGGTACACAAAATCAAGATTGCGGCCTCCAACCGCAATATCGCTCAAGTGGAAATCAGCGGGCAGAAGCTCATGCTCACCCGCAACAATGATTATATCTTGCTGGATAAGCGTTTCCCCCGGCTGCGCAAACTGCACGCAGCAGATAAATTGCAGGAAGCACTGCAATTCCTCACCGCTATGTAAACACAACACAGCCCCCCCGCAATGATGGGAGGGCTGTGCTGATTTACACTTACTTTTAGCGGGGAAAAATCAGGCCGCTGCAGGGGCAGAAGCCGGGGCAGGAGCAGCGGGGGCGGGCTCAGCGGGCTTCGGGGCCTCTGCCGGGGCGGGCTCGGCAGGCTTGGGCGCTACCTTGGGTGCACCCTCGGGCGCCGGGGAGATGTAGTACACAATACCATCTACCATGGCCTGATAGTAGCCACCGGGAAGAATCTTGATGGTCACGGTGCGCCCGGCATAGTTGAAGGGAGGAGGATTCACCTTGTAGCGGCGCAGCTCGGGAGCATCCGGCTGGTCGGGGTCGCGCACCACCACGGTGATGGGGCCATGAATGGGCTCTGCCTGCACCATGGGGGTGCTGTAGCTGCGATCCTTGTGCATGAAGCCACAGGGATAAATGGTGCCGGTGGCATCCTGAGCCTCGATGAAAAGGCGGTTGGGCGTGCCATTGATGATGCATACGGTGTAATCCATCAGTTCAGGCTGAGCGGCGGGAGCGGCCGGCACGGGAGCAGCGCCGGCATTGGGGAACACGGATGCTACGGCAGAAGCGGCGGCATTCTGGAAAGATGAGAAATTGCCAACGGCAGGAGCTGCGGGTGCGGCAGGCATAGCTGCTGCGGGCGCTGCGGGCATGGCTGCAGGCTGTTGAACTGCCGGTGCCATGGATTGCCCACCGGCATAAGCGGCTGCCTGTTGCTCAAAAGCGGCATCAGTATCATTCTGTACAGCTACGGGGGATTGACCCGGCAATGCCAAATACTGGCGATTGCGCAATACATGCCCCAACGAATTGGCGGGATTCGTTGCGGTTGTCCCTCCGCTCACCACGGTTGCAGGCTTGGTAAGCGGGGCTTCAGGCGCATACGGCGCACAGGAGGTGGCCAGCGCTAATACTACTGCGGAAAGAATTAAAAGTCCCTTCATCGTACCCCCTTCTAGCATATTTGGCGAGAAAAATCAAGCCTATTATGCGACATTTTTTGAATCAAGACAAAAAAAGCAAAAGAGAGCGCCCGAGGAAAAGGACTCTCCCCGGGCGCAAAGTTTAAATACCGAAGGTAAGCGGATTAGTTGCCGCGAACGGTGGTGGTGTAGGTGGTGATGATACCAAGAACGCTCTTAATCTGCTCGTTGGCGGAGGAGACGGAGGAGATACCACCATTGCGCTTAGCGGCTTCGATGGAAGCATCACCCAGAGCAACAAGGCCGAGGTAGGTGGTGGAGGTAGCGGTACCAACCTTAGAACCACTGCCGCTGCCGGCGGCGACGGGAGCGGTAACATCGGTGTAGAGGCTACCAACGCGGGGAGCACCGCAGCTGCTGAGAGCGATAGCGGCAACGGCAAGACCAACGGATACGATTACTTTCTTCATGGTAATATGTGTAATTAAATGGTTGAAATGCAGGATTGACGCCGAACAGGTACTGCGTAGCGCAACCTAACACTTCGCCTTATACAGCAATTACCCTCGCACTTCAAGCAAAAAGTGTGTTATGAGTAATTTTCATGACAATGCGTAATGAAAAGCCAACGAAATAGCGGACTACCCGGTGGAGTTTCAAAAAAAGCGCAGGGGAACGGAAAGCTTACGCACGGGGGGAGTTGCGGGCATTGAGGTAGGCAATCAACCGGGGGACTGACAAGATAAAATCTTGCTTTTCGGGCAGATGTTTGATACCTTTGCCCGCGTATGAAAAAAACATTCGCAACGCTTGGCGTGAGTGCTTGTGTGCTCGCTTTAATGAGCTCATGCCAAAGCACAGACGGAGACGGCTACGGGGATTGGGAAGAAGCCACCCCGATGAGTGAAATGTCGGTTGCAGATGGGGAGATTCCGCCGTGGTTGCTGGAAGATGACGGCAGCACACAGGTGGATGCCGGGGACTACACCCCGGATGCACGCAACCAGTATGCCATACCTGATCCGGAAGCAACAGTGGCAGACAGCGGTGCCTCCGGTTCTGCCGACCAGAATCAGCCGGCATTGGCCGGGCTGCAGGATGATGACATTGCAGTTGAAACGCCCGAAATACCGGCTGAGGTCAATGTGGTAGATCCTCTTCTGCACAACCAAGGCGGCATTGCAGCTGTGCCCGCAGAGCAAGTGAGCCAGACAGAGGCCCACACGACCATCATTAAGAAGGGTGACACGGCCATTGCTGCGGCCCCCACCCCCTCCAAAGTTTCCAATACTAAAAAGCCCGCCACCAAGAAGCCTACTGCTACCGAAATTGCTTCCAACAAGAAGGGTGGCAAAAAACAGCAGGGTAAGAAAGGTATCAAGCCCCAAGAGCCCACACTTGTTACCTACAAAGTGCGACCGGGTGATAGCCTGAGCGAAATTGCTGCACGCAGTAACACCACAGTAGCTCAGATTCGCCGCGATTCCAACATCACCGGCAGTGTCATTCACCCCGGACAGATTATCAAGGTGCGCTACACCCCCAAAGGCTACAAGCCCGGCACCGGTACCAAAGCCAAGACACACGTGGTGGCCCGTGGCGAAAGCATCGCCCGCATTGCTAAGCGCAACGGCGTGACCGTGCAGGATATTCTGCTGGCCAACAACATCCCCGCCAAGGAAGCCTCCAAGATTCGCCCCGGCAAGCGTCTTGTCATCCCCGCCAAGGGTGGAGCCAAGAGCAGCGGCAAGGGTAGCACCTCCGGCAGCGCGAAGAGTAAGACCCACACGATTTCCCGCGGCGAAAGCCTCTCCACCATTGCTAAGCGCTATGGCGTGACGGTGCAGGAGCTGCGCTCGGCCAATAATCTCTCCGCCAAGCAGGCAGATAAGATTCAAGCCGGCCAGAAGCTGACCATTCCCGCCAAGAAGCGCCGCTAAGCCCCATTTCACCGGATAGAACCCACCCCCTCAGTTTCTCATGAACACCCACCTCCGCACAAGTGCCCTGCTCTGTATGGCCACAAGCGCAGCCTGCCTGAGCTCCTGCGTGGTGACCCAGCAGACCATCGATTTTTCGGTATTCACCGATGCAGTCGTGCCGGCACAGAACGATGAGGTGCAAGTGGAAGTAGGCCGTGGGTTATCCGCATCAGAAGTTTATACCGCTCCGGTGCCGCCCGCAGCAATAGCTGGCGGCACCGGGGGTGCCACCACCTACACCGTGCTCAAAGGCGATTCGCTCTCCAGTATCGCCCGCAAGCACAACATACCGATTGCTGCCCTGTATGCAGCTAATGGTCTTTCACCGGAAAACTCCCGCATCCGCATCGACCAGAAGCTTATCATCCCCGCCGCGGGGCAGGCATACACCGCAGCCCCCATGGTGAGCCCCGCATCCCCAGCCCCGCGCCCCACAGGCAACAAGGGCATGCGCAGCTACACCATTGTCAAGGGAGACTCGCTCTCCTCCATCGCCCGACGACACGGTATCAGCATGGCAGAGCTGATGAGTGCCAACGGAATCACCCCCGAAACGGCCAACAAAATTGAAGCCGGCCACACCCTCAACATACCCACCAAACGATAATGAAAAAAATCCTTCTCTCTACCGCCACTCTCACCACGGCGCTGATAGTCACCTCCTGCTCTGATGTACAGCAACCGCAGGAAAGCGCCACCGTAGCCCCTCAAAACTATTACATGCCCGGTGTCCTGCTCATGCCGGGAGCCCCCGGCAGCGGGGTGTACAACGGGGTCAACCCTTTGAACATCTCCGGCAAAGACCAACCCGGATACGTGAATGCCTATCCTGAGGGCAGCTATGAGCATTTTGTTGCCAGCCCTGAGTACCCCAAGACCATGAAGGAGTACATCAATGAGCCGCTCATGAAACAGCTCACGGCGCAGAACTCCAAGCTCATCATCTGCATCCCCCAACAGCGCGCGCGCGTCTATGTGAATGGCCGAGTTGGTATGGACTGGCCCGTTTCTACCGGCACCAACGGTCACGAAACCCCCACGGGTGTGTTCCGCGTCATCGAGAAGAACAAGGATCATCACTCCAACCGCTACGGCAAGTTTGTGAACGCCCAAGGCCGCACCACGGATTCCAACGCAGATGCCAGCAAAGGCACCCCGGAAGGCATGACCTTCAGGCCCGCCTCCATGCCCAACTGGCACCGCCTCACTTGGGACGGCGTGGGTGTGCACGGTGGCAAGGTCATTGCCGGTCGTCGTTTGTCTCACGGCTGCATCCGCACGCCCTATTCGACAGCAGCCAAGTTCTTTGAATACAGCGCTATGGGTATGCCCGCCTACATTACCCGCGCGGTGGAGGATTACTACAAGGGCGGAGCCGTGAAGCCTATCGATGTGAAGTACCGCCCGAAACCCGGCAACGACTACACGGACTTGCCCATCACGCCAAAACCAGCAGCCCCTTCTACACCCAAGGCCAGCTGATGTCATGTAGCTTTTCATGATAGGCTCCCACACAGCCATGACAACACGAACACTCCGCTGCGCTAACGGTCCCTTGTACATGGGTTTTGTGCTGGGCATTATCGCGGCGGCGGTGTACGTGAGTCTCACGCGGCTGACGGGGCTTTGGGAAATCCTGGGTGTGGCCGGGCTCACGCTCATCGCAGCCTTATGGGGCGGCTTTTATTATTTCCTGCGATTTCGCATTGATGAAGAAGGGGTGACGCGCAGTTTACTTTGCCGCCATCGGCGCATACGCTGGGCAGATATCACCACCGCAGAGATGCGCCACAATCAATCCCCCGGCACAGAGGCTTGCACCATCATTCTGAATACGGCACAGGGAAGCATCACCCTGAGCAGCGATTTGCTCCCGCTTGAACAGGTAGAAGAGCTGGCAAAGGAGCTCAAACAGGCCGGCATTTTGAACTGAAACCGGACTACACGTCAATATCAATTCCAAAGGTAGCGGAGAGAGCTGCCGCATCAAAGCTTTGGGCGGTGAGCCGGGGCGAGGATACAAGAGCCTCTGCTTCTACCCCGCGAAGCGTAAAAAGAAGCGAAGGGGTGGCATCTATCAGCACCCCGGCAGCGTACATGGCCGCAGCCGCATGCGGGCAAGGTTCTGCCCAATCGGCGCAAGTGCAAAACATGTGCCAATCAGCAGGCTCGGGCAGCAAGCCCATATCAGGGTGGCAAAGTTGCTGCATCACGGCCGCATCAATCTTGCCGGAAAGGAGGGATACGAGGGAATCTATATGCCCGCTGCAAAGTTGTTGCAAGGCAAGCACGCGCTCTTCATCGGGCGAATCAATACGCAAGCTCACTTCATAGAGCTCATCTACACTCACTTTGGCTGTGATGAGACCGGGGGCTATGCGTATATCCAGCACACAACCATGGCGTAACAGCGTGCGCCCGGGGGCCAAACACAGCCCCCCGGTTTCGCAATGTGCCAGATGCCGCATCCACGCCTGACCCCAAAATTGAGCAGCCAATTTGCGGCTCGAATTGGCAACCGGCTGCAACTCCTCCCCGGCAGCCCGTAGCTCCGCCAAGCGGGCTGCCGCCAGCTTGCCAAGCTCCTTGGCACTCAAACGGGGTGAAAACTCATCACTCATGAAGAAAGGGGTGAAGACGTGACTTAAAAAGCGCACCGCAAAGCAGCTAGGAAGGCTCTGCGGTGCGCACAAAGAAAGAAGGGAGACTCTTTTTTACTTGGTGACGCTCTTGAAGTACTCGAGCGTCGTCTTGAGCCCCTCTTCCAAAGAGTACTGGGGATTCCACCCTGCTGCGCGAAGCTTGTCTGCACAGGCGCGGGAGTGCTTCACATCGCCGGGGCGTTCGGGAAGGTGCACCACCTTGGAGCTGGAGCCGGCAGCCTCGATAATGATATCAGCCAGCTTGTTGATGGTAATCTGACCACCGTAACCCACGTTGTTCACGCCGGTCACCTCGGGATGCTCTGCCACATAGGCCAAAGCGCCCACAATGTCCTTCACATAGATGAAGTCGCGGGTCTGCTCACCGTCACCATACACGGTGATATCCTCGCCCTTGATGGCTTTTTCCATGAAGATGGGCACGGCTGCGGCGTAAGCGCCCTTGGGGTCCTGGCGGGGGCCAAACACATTGAAGAAGCGGCAGCAACCCGTGTTAATCTGGCCGGTAGTGCGGAACATATCCATGTAGTACTCGCCGTCCAGCTTGGTGATGCCGTAGGGGCTCTTGGGCTCGGGGTACATCGTCTCCACCTTGGGCACTACGGGATTATCACCATAAATGGCGGCGGAGGAAGCCAACACCACCTTCTTGCAGCCTGCCTTGCTTGCTTCTTCCAGCACGATGAGAAGGCCATTCACGTTCAAATCCAAGCATTCGCGAATCTTGGTCATGGATTCCGGCACAGACACAAGAGCAGCCATGTGGAAAATGTAATCCACGCCCTCTACAGCCTTGGCAACAAGCTCACGGTCGGTGATAGAGCCTTCGATAAAAGTGACGTTGAGACCATCCAAGTTTTTCTTATAGCCCGTGCGGAGGTTGTCCAGCACGCGAATTTCCTCTGCTTTGCCTTGATAATGCTCAGCGATATGAGAACCAATGAAGCCGGCACCGCCGGTAATGAGAATTTTCATGGTATGTATAATAGCGTCGTGGTTAACGCACACTATATTATGTCATTTTCTGATGAATGCAAGCCAGAATCACTTTTTTCAACTCATTTTTGGCGAAAATCAGAGGGAATCCGGCAAATGATGACCACTACGCGCCTCGTAATCTGCCCGCTGGTCGTCCCCAATGGCCCCCACAGCAAAATAACGCGCAGCAGGGTGGTTGAAGAAAAGGGCGCAGACCGAGGCAGAGGGAGACATCATGCAAGTATCCGTCAAGCTGCAACCGGTATTTTCCGTGGCATTGAGCAGGGAAAACACCGTGCGTTTTTCTGCATGGTCCGGTTGGCTGGGGTAGCCACATGCCGGGCGAATGGAGGCAGAGCCCCCCTGCTCCGGCCATACTTGCAGCACGCATGCGTGAGTGCACTCCGCCAGGGCTTCAGCCAGCATGTTGGCCAGGGCTTCGCAAAGGATGGCATTATATGTATCGTGCTCGGCATTGAATTGCGCAGCCCACACATCTGCCCCGGTAATCGAAAGCTGCATCGCACCCACAAAGCCATCTTGCGGGGCCACAAAATCAGCCAAAGCTAAGCGGGGGTTGCGGGATTCTTTTTGCTGGCGAAGAGTGTACAAGATGCTGCCGCCGGCAACTTCAATGTCATCCCCCACGCTGCGTGCCGGCCACACTCCAAAACAGGCGCGCGCATGCAAACGCTCTTCGGCTATACCGCGCTGCAACAAAGCTCGGGCATCTACCATGAGGCTCTGCGCTTGTGCCACCTTCTCCGCAGGAGCACCGGGATGCATACAGGCGCGCGCGGGATTCCACACATCGTTCATCCCATAGGTGCGCAGCAGGATGGACCAATCCGCATGCTGCAACAACTCCTCCCAACTCAATACAAAATCGGGTGTCTTGTTGCAGCAGGCACAGCCCTGGGGAACCGCTACGGTGAACACCCCCGTGCGCAAGGGGCGTGGCTGCGGCGTGGCCAGCCAATCAGTTTGCAAGGCTTGGGCGCGGGCTTGGGCAAGGGACAACAGGGGAAGCTTTTTCTCGGCATAGCTCTCGCGCATTTCTTGCTGCTGCGCAAGGATAGATTGGCGATATTCCGCTTTTCCTGCCCCAATCAGCGCAGAAGCTACAGGCACGATCGTAGAAGCATCTGCCGTTTGCACCACCACTCCGGCAGGATACAAGGGTGCAATCTTGAGGGCCGTATGCATGGGGCTGGTAGTGGCGCCTCCCACCAACAGGGGGAGGGTGTGCCCTGCCTCTTGCAAAGCCTTGGCCACTGTTGCCATTTCATCCAGAGAGGGCGTGATAAGCCCCGATAAGGCCACTAAATCCGCCTTCTCCTTTTCAATGGCCTGCAAAATCTTTTCTAACGGCACCATCACCCCCAAATCCACCACACGGAATCCGTTGCACGCCAAAACAACACCCACAATATTTTTACCGATATCATGAACATCGCCCTTCACGGTAGCCAACACCACGGTACCGGCTGCAGTCCCCTGCCCTTGACCGGCTTCCAACAGAGGTGTGAGCACCGCCACACTTTGTTTCATCACGCGGGCACTCTTCACCACTTGGGGCAGGAACATTTTTCCCGCGCCAAAGAGTTCTCCCACTTGTTTCATGCCATCCATGAGTGGGCCCTCAATGACAGCCAATGGTGAGCCACATTGCTCCAAAGCCTCGCGGGTATCCTGCTCCACGTGGGAGCTGATACCATTCACCAAGGCATGAGCCAAGCGCTCGCTCACACTTCCTTTGCGCCAATCAGCTGAGGCGGGGGCTGTTTTGGCAGGTGGAGCGCCGCCAGAGAGCGCTTTCTCGCGCTCACGAGCGGCAGCCAACTCCTGAGCATAGGATATAAGGCATTCTGTTGCATCCTCCGCACTGTTGAGCAGCACATCATCCACCAACTTGCGACGGTGTGCCGGGATATCCTCGTAATGCCCCATCAGCGCGGCATTCACGATACAAATATCCAATCCCCCGGCAGCGGCATGATGCAAGAAAGCAGAGTGCATGGCCTCGCGCACGGGATTGTTGCCACGGAAGGAGAAAGAAACATTGGAAATACCGCCGGAGATATGGCAATTCGGGTGGCAACGCGTCATTTCCGCTGCGGCTTGGAAGAAATGCAGCGCATGGTTGGCGTGTTCTGCAATACCGGTGCCCACCGTCAGCACGTTGGGGTCGAAGATAATATCTTCTTCCGGGAAGCCGACTTTGTTGACCAACAAATCATACGCGCGGTGCGCAATGGCTACGCGATCCTCAAATCCGCTGGCTTGGCCATTTTCATCAAAGCCCATCACCACCACGGCAGCCCCATATCGGCGCAGCAAGCGTGCATGGTGCAAGAACTCTTCCTCCCCATTCTTCAGTGAAATGGAATTGACTATACCTTTCCCCTGCAAGCAACGTAAGCCAGCTTCGATCACTTCCCACTTGGAGGAATCTATCATGAAGGGAACACGGGCAATATCCGGTTCTGCCAATACAAGATTGAGGAAACGTGTCATAGTCTCCGGGCCATCTATCATGCCATCATCGAAGCAGAAATCCAGCACGCGAGCCCCCTTCTCCACTTGCTGGCGGGCGATTTCCAATGCCTCGTTGTAGTTGCCCTCGCGCACGAGGCGTGCAAACTTGGGAGAGCCTGCTACATTGCAGCGCTCGCCGATGAAGAGTGTGCCATCTGCTCTGTTGTGGCTTAGCGGCTCCAAACCGGATAAGCGCATGGTTCCCCCTGCCGGGCGGCTCTTGATAGCACGGGGCGCATACCCGGCTACTGCCTCACGAATGGCAGCAATATATTCCGGGGTTGTACCACAGCAACCGCCTACCATGTTGAGCAGCCCTTCTTGGGCATAGCAACGCAAGATATCTGCCATGTGCGCAGCGCTATGTGCATAGCCGGTAGGGCTGAGGGGATCCGGCAAGCCGGCATTAGGATACATGCTGACGGCACAATCGGCCAGTGCGGCAAGTTCACGGGCAAAGGGAAGCATCAAATCAGCCCCCAAAGCGCAATTGATGCCAATTGAAAGGGGCTTGGCATGGCGTACGGAGTTCCAAAAAGCCTCCACCGTCTGCCCGGAAAGGGTGCGCCCGGCTTTGTCTGTGATGGTGAAGCTAATCATCACGGGCGGTAGCTCCATTGTCTCCCGCAATTCATCAATCGCAAACAAGCAGGCTTTGGCGTTGAGCGTATCAAAAATGGTTTCCAGCAACAATACATCCACCCCACCTTCTGCCAGAGCCAGTACCTGCTCGCGATACGCCCGGCGCAGCTGGTCGAAACTGACCGCTCTGTACCCGGGGTCGTTTACATCCGGAGAAAGCGAGGCTGTGACAGCCATCGGGCCGATGGAACCGGCCACCAAGCAAGGGCGATTCTCGCGGGCTTCTGCGGCATCCGCCGCTTCGCGCGCTATGCGACACGCAGCCAAGTTCAATTCGCGCACGATTGAGGCCAGCTTTTCATCAGCCAGCACTCCATCGTAATATGCCTGATTGTGCAATCCCGGAGCGGCAAGGTGAAAAAACTCGTGCTGCCCAATGCTTGTGGCAGAGAAGGTGCAAGTGCTCACCATATCCGAACCGGCTGCAAAGTACGCATCATGAATCTCACGGAGCAGCTGCGGTTGCGTGAGCGGAAGCACATCGTTGTTGTTCTTCAAATCGCGGGGATACTCCGCTTCATCAGCAAAGGGGGCTCCACGATAATCAGTCTCCTGCAATTTGTGTTTTTGCACCATTGTCCCCATGCCGCCATCCAGTATCAGGATGCGTTTTTGGAGGGTTGATTTCAGGAACTCTTGTCGGGATGCGGCGGTGCTTTTCATCTTGGCTATGGGGAAAATGGTATGGTGGCTATATGAAAAAAGGCTCTGTCGCAGTTTTGCGCTGCCGACAGAGCCATCAAACTTTCATGGGGAACAGACTCTTCGTCTCAACGGCGCGGAGCCGGGTTGCGGTGCCACACGATGACTCCCTTGGCCCAAGCGTAAAGGTAGGCCACCATGAGGACGGCAATGAAAATGGTCATGGAGGCAAAAGCAGCTCCGTTGTTCACCACAATATCCTTGAAACCAAGAGCCCAAGGATACAGGAAAATAACCTCCAAATCAAACACCAGGAACAAAATAGCCACCATGTAGTATTTGATGGAGAAGAAAGCCGGTGCACCATCACCCTCGGGCACATTACCGCATTCATAGGGAATGTGGGAAGGGTTGCGCAGCTTTGCACGGCGACCGAAAATGACACTCAAAACGATAATCAGCCCGGCAAAACCAAAACCGGCCACCAACTGAATGAATGCTGAAAAATATTCCTGAAGCATAGCGAACACGCTTTTTATAGCACCTTGGGCTGCGCATGTCAATCCTATAATGCCCTGCTTTGCTGATTGTGCGGCAAATTCTATCTGTCTCAAAATGCAGACACCCGTCCGGCAAATGATGCCGAACGGGTGAAAAACTTGAAATCTTGCCTAGACAGGCGCCTTAGGCCTTCTTGCAGAACTCTTCCAGGCGGTCAAGACCTTCCTTGAGAACATCCAACGATGTGCAGTAGGAAATGCGGATTGCCTTATCGTTGCCGAATGCAATACCGGGAACGGCGGCCACCTTGTAGCGCTCCAGCAGCTTCTCGCACAGCTCCAGAGAGCCTATGCCCAGCTCCGTGGTGTCGATGAAGAAGTAGAAAGCGCCCTTGGGCTCCACCACCTTAATCTTGGGCATCTGGCTCAGGCGGCCGTACACATACTGACGGCGGAAGTCATACTCTTCGCGCAGGTCGTCAATGAAAGATTGATCACCGGTGAGTGCCTCAATCGCGCCGTACTGGCAGAATGTCGTAGCATTGGAAGCGGTGTGGTCCTGAATGAGCTTGATAGCGTTGGCAATCTCCACAGGTGCGGCAGAGTAGCCGAGGCGCCAGCCGGTCATGGCATAACCCTTGGAGAAGCCATTGATGGTGATGGTCAAATCATAGAGTTCCTTGGAGAGAGAAGCCATGGAAACATGTTTCTCATCGCCATAGATAAGGTACTCGTAGATTTCATCGGCCATGATGAGGATATCTTCCTCCACGGCGACTTCACCGATGGCACGCAGCTCTTCTTCGCTGTACACAGCACCCGTCGGGTTGTGCGGCGTGGTCAGGATGATCATCTTGGTGCGCGGAGTCATGGCATCGGCAAACTCCTCGGCTGTAATCTTCCAACCGTTTTCGGGCTTCGTCTCCACAAACACGGGTGTACCACCGCAAAGCTGTACCATGGAGGGGTAGCTCACCCAATAGGGAGAGGGGATAATCACCTCATCACCCTCGCTGATGGTAGCTCGCAAAGCACTGTACACGGCAGGCTTGGCACCGGAGGTCACGCAAATCTGATTGGGCGTGTAGTCCAAGCCATTATCGCGCTTGAGCTTATCACTGATAGCTTGGCGCAGCTGGGGCAAGCCCACGGAGGGGGTATACTTGGTAGCGCCATTTTCCAAAGCCTTGATAGCAGCTTGCTTGATGTTGTCGGGCGTATCCTTATCGGGCTCGCCACCGGCAAGACCGTATACCTGCTCACCCTTGGCTTTCATCTCCTTGGCGCGGTTGGTCACAGCAAGCGTCAGGGAAGGCGAAAGGGCAGCAACGTTGGTTGAGATAAAGTCCATTGCGAAGATGTAAATGTTTGGTGTTGATGACTGGGCGGATGCGAACGCTGGAATTGCGTCCGGGGGATTATACTCTTATCCCCAGCGATGTGCAAGGAAAATATGCATCCCTTGACACGCTTTGAAGAGAGCGACATCACTTCGGCGCTGCATCTTGCCGCCCGGATTTGCCGATGATTCAGCAGAGCCCTAAGTGTCCATTATCCTTGACTTGCTAAGGGTGAGCTGGTATAGTGGCGCGCGCGCCTTCACTATGTGAAATGAAAGAGCCCCGAATTCTCTCTCCGAATTGACAGCATCAACATGACGGCTATTATCATCTTCTGTTTTCTCTGCGTTTTATTGTTTTGTGGCAAAATAGTCCGTGTGATGGTACCCATTTTGCAACGCTGTTATCTGCCCAGCTCAGTGATTGGTGGATTTATCGGTCTTATTCTTGTGCAAAACTTTCCTGAACTTTTCCCGGATGGGTGCATCGAAGCCATTAGCAAATTGCCGGGATTCATGATCAATGTAGTCTTTGCCACGCTGTTTTTGGGGGTGGTGACACCGCCCATCAAAAAAGTGGTACAAGTGGCATTTCCTCAACTGTGTTTCGGGCAGATTCTGGCATGGGGGCAATACGTCATCGGCTTTGCCATGGTGGGCTTCCTCCTCATCCCTTTCTTCGGAGTAAACGAGGCATTCGGCAATCTGCTTGAGATAGGTTTTCAAGGCGGACACGGCACAGTAAGCGGCATGGCAGAAAGCTTTGAAGCTTTTGGCTGGGAAGACGGCATCGCCCTAGGCTACACGGTAGCCACCGCAGGCATGCTGTTGGCGGTTATTATGGGTATCATGCTCGTCAACTGGGCAGGTCGCCACGGCTATGTCAAAAACATTCGCACCTTTGCAGAGCAAAACAAGCTGCAACAGAAAGGAATATACAGCCGTGAGGAGCGCCCCAGCGCCGGATGGCAAACAGTGTATTGCGATTCTATCGACTCGCTGGCTTGGCACATCTCGCTTGTGGGCATCGCTATTTTGGTGGGCTTCGGCATGCAAAAAGGCATCCAAACTTTAGAAATAGCCTGCTTCCCCGCCCGTGAGACAAGATTATTCAGCGGCTTCCCTCTTTTCCCATTCTGCATGATTGGTGGGCTGCTGCTGCAAAAGGTAGCACAGCGTATGAAAGTCAACCACATGATAGACCATGGGCAGATGCAGCGTATCTCCGGCGCAGCGTTAGATTTTCTCGTTGTTTCCGCCATGGCCACCATCAAAATTTCCGTTGTCATGGCGCATTGGCAAGCCTTATTGACACTTATTATCTTGGGTGCATTACTTTCCCTCTGTATGGTGGTATTCGTAGCACCCAAACTTTTTCGCGAATCGTGGTTTGAATGCTCGATTGCAGAGTTTGGGCAATCCCTTGGAGTGACTGCCACCGGCCTTCTTCTGCTGCGAGCGGTAGACCCGGAAGCCAAGACTTGCGCCACCCAAGCATTCGGCTACAAACAACTTTTGCACGAACCCATCATGGGCGGAGGTCTGTGGACAGCCATGGCGCTCACTCTACTCTATCAACTGGGTTGGAGCACCATGCTCATCATCTCCCTCGGGGCTCTTACCGTGTGGATTGTGGCAGCTGTCATGGTCATTCGCCGCAACAAACAAGCTTCGGGAGGCTAAGCCCCCCCGCCACTTCAGCATAGCGCTCTTTTGTTGCGCGCTTTCTACCAATTGGCTTGCCATATTCCTTGCCATCACGGGCAAAAGATGATACAATACGGGCAAGCGAGAAGGAGTTCCATGCGGCGAAAATTTCTGATTTGGTTGGCCTTGCTGATATGTACGGCGTACACTGTCATTGGTGTGCTGGGATATCATCGTGCCGCGGGGCAAGCTTGGCTCAAAACGGAACAGGTTGTCAAGACTCGTCTGCATGACTTGCAGCAACTGATGTTGCACGCAAATCTCAGCATGCAACACGTGGAAGACATCAACAACGAATCCGCCATTGAGCACACCCGCGCACTGGCAGAAATCATCCGCTTATCTCCGGAAGTGCTTCAAGACCAAGAGCGCCTGCAAGGTCTGTGTAATGATTTGGGAGCAGAGCAAATTGCTATAGCCGATGCTGAAGGCATCGTGATAGCAGCAGTGCCGGCCACCAACGTAGGCTACAACTTGGGAGGGCATGAACAATCCCGAGAGTTTCTCAACTGCATCAACTCCCCGGGGACAGAAATTTGCCAACGTCTGCGCCCCAACGGAGCGGAGGGCAAGCCGTTGCAATATGCGGGGGTGTGCCGTCTGGATGCTCCCGGAGTCGTTCAGATAGGCTTCCGCACGCGCCATGAAGAAATCGTACGCAGCACGGCCACGTTCAGCCAGATGGCATCCAATTTCAACATTGGTAAGAACGGCTGCATTATAGCGTTCCGACAAGGAGCCGTGCTCAACAGCGAAGATTTCCCCTACCCCACCACGGGCTTGCTTGCGCTGCCGCTCAACCAAGCCACAGACGTACGCATGGGCGAAGACCTTTATTTTGCTTATGCTGTTGAGAATCAAGGAAACAGAATCGTTGGCTTACTCCCCATGCAGGAAGTATACCGCGATTTAAACTCCACGGTACTGTCTCAACTTCTCAGCAACCTGACACTCTTCATCGTCGTCTTCGTGGCACTCTCGTACTTACTGCAGCGTTTGGTGATACAAGGTATCGGGCAAATCAACCGCTCCCTGCGCAATATCACCGGGGGCGACCTCACAGAACGAGTGGACGTGGCCTACACCCCGGAATTTGCAAGCCTCTCCAACGGCATCAACACCATGGTAGATGCCCTGCAATCCTATGGCGAACAAAGCCGCCTAGCCCTTGAACGCGAGCTGGAGCTCGCCCGCAGTATCCAGCTCACAGCCCTACCCAACACATTCCCGGCTTTTCCCAACCGCAACGAGTTCGAGCTCTACGCCACCTGCACCCAAGCTAAAAGCGTGGGCGGTGATTTTTATGATTTCTTCCTCACGGATGAGAATCATCTCTGCTTCCTCGTGGCAGATGTATCTGGTCAAGGTGTACCTGCGGCCCTGTTTATGATGCGCAGCATGTCCATCATCCGCGGCTTGGCCCGCTCAGGGGCCGCTCCCTTGGAACTGGTGAGCGAAACCAACAGCGCACTTTGCGAGGGCAACAGCGCCAACATGCGGGTGAACCTACTCTACGCCTGTCTGGAAATCAGCAGTGGCGAGCTTACTTTCGTGAACGCCGGGCCTCCCCAAATGCTCTTGCAAAAAGAACATTCGGCTTACGAGATGGTGCACATGCGCTCCGGTATCTCCTTGGGGATAGAACCGGGAGCCACATTCACACCGGGTAAGATTCAGCTGCACCCCGGGGATAGGATTTTTGCGTATACCGATGGGATTGTCAAAGCCGTCAACAAAGAGCAAGCCCCCTTTGGAGCTGCGCGCCTGCAAACAGCTCTTAATGCTCGCCCTGCTCATGTGACAGACGTCACCCAACAGGTTGCCGCAGCCCTTCGCCAATACACTGATGGTGCCGAGCAATCACAAGATGTTACCATGCTCGCTATGGAATACGTAGGCAAACAGCGCAGCCGAGGCAGCGTCTGCGTGCTAGCAGGCGAGCATGCTGCCGTGGCGGATTTACTCAATGAAAAACTGGAGGCCGTCTTTGCATCCCCGCTTGATATTGATGCTTTACAATTCAGCGCAAACTCAATCTTGGCGGCATTACCCCCACAAACTGAGGTGAACATTCAGATTGCGTGTGATGAAGAATCTGCCGAGTTGAGTTTTGTGTATACCACACCTCGAATCAACCCGCTTGCCGCCCTTCCTCCACTGCCCATCGATGGAGCGAACTTCAGCACTGATGCGGCGCAAGGCTGCACGCTCACCCTCACCAAAACCTTGGCATGACCCCCCTTCCCCCAGCTCCGCCTCCCGTCCCGGTCGTGGCTCTGCCGCCGGCACCGCTCGCAACCAAAGCTCCGGAGCCTGCTGTGCAGGCAGACCCGAGAGCACCCTTGCCGGTGGGCACCACAGTGGGGGGATACACCATTGCCGCTAAATTAGGACAAGGAGGCTTCGGCATCACCTACCGCGCCACCAACAAAGCAAACGGTGCGGCCGTGGTGCTCAAAGAACACCTCCCGGCCGGCTTAGCGGCCCGCCAACCGGGCAGCACATTTGCCACCTGTATTTCCCCGGAGGCTGAGGAGCGTTTCAAAGCCACTATGCGAGAGTTCACGGAAGAAGTAACCGTACTCAAAGGGCTATCTCATCCGGGAATTGTCCCGATTCTGGACAGTTTTGAAGCCAATGGCACCGCCTACTTTGTGATGCCGTTTGTGCCGGGGGCTCCGCTAAAATTATCCGAAGAAGCGAGTTTGGAACCAACACGGCAGGCACGCGAGGCGCGGCGTATCCGCCAATTGCTCTATCCCTTGTTGTCTACATTGGAATATCTGCAGCAGCACAACATTGTCCACCGAGACATCAAACCGGACAACATCCTCATCACCCCCGGTGGCAACCCCATTCTGCTGGATTTTGGCTCCGCGCGCCAGCTGCAACCGGACAAAGTCTTCACCAATATCTTTACGCCAGATTTCTGTGCCCCCGAACAAGCATGTGCCCCCACAGATGCAGCCATGAGTTCCGCCATCGGAGCGTGGACTGATATATACTCTCTGGGTGCTACGCTCTACTACCTTATCACTCGCCTCATGCCCCCGCGGGCGGAAATTCGCTCCATCTCCTCACCCGACCCCTACGTTCCCCTCTCGCAGCGCAAAGACCTCACAGCCCTCTACGGCACCGCTTTCTTGCAAGGCATTGACCGCGCACTGGAACTGGATCCGGCCGAGCGATGGCAAAGCGCCAACGTCTGGAGAGCCAGCATGGATGAGGGCATCATGCCGGCATCCCCCCGATTGGTGCGCCGCATGTGGATTTTAGCTATCAGCAGCAGTTTGGCCTTAGCCGTGCTGGGGGGGGTATCCCTCTGGGCTCTTTCCAAGAAAAACCAAGCACTGACCCTCTACCAAAACAGCCTGCGCTTCACGGAGGGCATGCTCTACGACTTTAACCATGAATTAGCAGACATCCCCGGTTCTACCCACTTACAACGCAAGCTCGGCACCCACCTCAACAGCTTCCTGAGCAGTATGGACTCCTTCCCCGCTGCGCATGATGACCAAATGCAAAATGCCTTGGTGACAGCCTGGCAAAACATGGGCGCTGTGCATGTAGAGCAAGGTAATCTGGAAGAAGCCACCAACGCCCTGCGCAACGCCACGGAACTAGCAGAAGCGCTCAGCGAGGCCAACCCGGATCAAGTGCGCTACCGCTACGAATTAGCGCGCATCTACCTGAACCGCGCGGAAGTGGCACGCCGGCGCAACATGGCACAGCCCGCCCGCACCCTGCTGAGTCGCGCTCTTGTCCTGCTGCGGGATGTATGTCGCAAAGCACCCAACAATCCCGACTACCAATGCACCTTGGGAGAGGCTATCGACAGCACGGCTGATATGGCCAAAATAGATGGTGATGCAGAGTTGCAGAAAAAAGCACTTGATGAGATGCTGGCCTTGCACCGTGAACTGGTGGCCAACTATCCGAAACACGAAAACTCACTCAAAGGGCTTGCCTACGCCCTGCAAAACATGGGACAATACCACATCGACCATGGAGACTTTGCCACAGCCGCTCACCTACTGGAAGAAGAATACAACATCTTCTCCGAGCTTCATGTGGCACACCCCTACCGCCTCTCTTTCAAAAAAGGCTTGTCGCTGGCTCTCTATAGCATGGGTTCACTTTACAACCGCATGGGCTCCCTCACCCATGATAAAGAGCAGCAAAAAGAAACATATCAAAAAGCGCTCCAAGCCTTCCGCCAGCACATCAACTTGGCCGAGGAGCTGGAAAAATTGGATGAGTACAACGCCGAATACCCCTTCCTGCAATGCCGCGCCATGGCCTTCATGGTCGATATTCTCCTCCGATTGGATGCCCCCAACGAGGCAGAAAAATACAGCAATGATATCATGAAAAAAGCGGAGAAATTGCTGGCTACCTCCCCCGACAATGCGGATTATGCCATGCTCAAAGCCGGCGCTTGGCGCGGCTTGGCCATGGCCCACAGTGTCTCTGCCCGCCACACGGCTCGTGCCGACAAAGAGTTCGCAGAGTACCGACAGGCGGTGGAAAAACTCCTCACTCAAAACCCCGGCAGCACAACCCTGCAATTCCTCTACGCAGATGCCCTCTCAGAATCTGCCACCCATGCCCTACGCCAAGGCTCCCCCAACCAAGCGCGCAAGTGGCTCGAGCAAGCAGAGGCCCTGCTTGCCGCATCATCTCTCCTCTCGTCAGACTCTGCCGCAGCCAAACGTTTGGAAAAAATTCGCCTTCAGCTTTCGCAAATTCCTCAATCTTTGTAAAAAATCACACATTTTTCTTGCCAAACAAAAAAATGTGTGTATTATACCTCCACCATGACCCGAAAAGGTGGTATTAACAAGACACGTAAGGCTGTTGCCAAGCGTTTCAAGGTGACCGGTTCGGGCAAGGTCCTGCGCCGCAAGCAGGGTAAGCGTCACATCCTCCAGAAGAAGTCCAGCAAGCGTAAGCGCGCTCTGGGCAAACCCGCTCTGGTAGACGCCACCCAGGTTTGGGCTGTCAAGCAGAACCTGCCCTTCGGTTAAACCGAGGAAACATGGCAACATAGCCAAGCTCCGCCCGCAAATCGGGCGGCCTTCGTGCAGCCTTCCTTCCCTATGTGAAGGATTGAATGGGCGAGACTGCAAGGAGGTGAGGAAGAACAGTCCATTCATCCGATAAAGAATACAAATACTATGGCACGTGCTACTAATGGGCCGGCTTCTCGCGCCCGCCGCAAGCGCATCCTGCTTCGCGCCAAGGGTTTCCGCGGTTTCCGCAGCAAACTCTTCCGCTACGCTAAGGATGCCGTCTACAAGGCATGGCAGTATGAGTACCGCGACCGCAAGAGAAGGAAGGGTCAATTCCGCCGTCTCTGGACCGCTCGTATCTCCGCCGCTGTGCGCCCCCTCGGCCTGACCTACTCCCGTTTCATGGAGGGTCTTAAGGCTGCCAACATCGAGCTGGACCGCAAGTCCCTCTCCGAGCTGGCAATCGCCAACCCGGAGGCTTTCAAGGCCGTCTTCGACCAAGCCAAGAAGGCTATCGATGCCAAAGAGGGTGCTACTCTCAAGGCCTGATAGACAAAGTCAACAACCTTAAACAAGCAGGGCTTCCGGATAACCGGAAGCCCTGCTCACTTTGTAGCAACGGCGTGTGGCATTCAGCAAAGGAATTGCCGTGCGTGAGAAAGCTTTTTTTACTCAAGTTCGGTGAGCAAGCCCTCAATATCCGTCTGCACAGATTCGCGAGTGGCCAGAGTCTTAAGCTCAATCGTGGGGTACTCTGCACCGATGATAGCCGCATAGCGGGCACCTATCTTCTCCGCACGCTTGAGCTGGTTGCCCATCTTGGCTGGAGAGAGCGGGATGTCCACGCGCACGCCGGCATCACGCAGTCCGGCCGCAAGGGCAAGCATTTCGGCTCGCTTCTCGGGTGCGGCCAACACAAGGCACACATCGCAGGCATCAGGCTTGGTCGCAGCATCGCGCAAAGCACGGGCAGCGGGGCAAGCCTCAATCAAGTGAGCAATCACCGCATCGCCCATGGCAAAGCCCGTGGCAGGCATATCCACAGCATTGTTAGAAAGAGTTGCCACAAGGCCATTGTAGCGGCCACCACCAGCAACGGCGCGGAGGCTGTGTCCCTTGTCAAAGATTTCAAACACGAGCCCCGTGTAGTAGGCCAAGCCACGCACCACAGAGAGATCCAGCTTCACATATTCTGCCAAGCCTCGCGCCTCCAAATCAGCCAGCACTGCATCATAGCGGGGAGAGCAACCGGCGGGAGGGTTGGCAATAAACTGCAATAAGTCTTCACGCTGCAGTCCAAAGGCATCCAACTTTTCTTGGCATACCTCGGGGCGATCGCGCTCCAACTTATCAATCACCGCCAAGAAATCCGGTGTGCGCTCCTCGCTCACGCCATGTTCGGCGGCATAGCGCAGCCACACCTCACGGTCGCTCACTCGCACCACGAAATCATTGGCCGTAAAGCCAAACTCTCGCATGCAATCAATAGCCAGTGAAAGCAATTCAGCATCAGAGCCCTCCCCTGCTTCGCCCAAAATATCAGCATTGAACTGCACAAACTCGCGCAAACGCCCCTTTTGTGGCTTCTCATAGCGGAAGCAGGAACCTATCTCAAACCACTTGAGCGGCTTGGTATACTCACGCTGGTATGCCGCAGCAATGCGACCAAGAGAAGCAGTCAGCTCCGGACGCACGGTAATATCGCGCTCTCCTTGGTCGGTGAAGCGGAAAAGCTGTGTAGGCAATTCACCACCGGATTTTTTGAGATATAGCTCGGTCGCTTCAATCGTAGGAGCTTCCCATTCAACAAACCCGTAACGATGCGCCACTCGCCGCCACGTGGTGAACAAATAGTTGCGGAGGGCGTATTCCTGCGGAGCAAAGTCGCGGAATCCCGTCAGCGGCTGGAAGCGAGCATCTGGCATAGTTGTAATAATAAAATGAGGTTAACGCGCCCATTATACCTGTTTCTGCGCACTTGGCAAGGGCGATGTAGGGCATATTTTCAGCCATTTAGCGTATGAAGTGAGTCCAAGCGCGCGCTTCTTCCATGCTGGGAGGCGGCGGGCCGTTGGCAATGCACTGCATCATCCATGCCATGTTTCGCCCAAGATAGCGCATGGTTTGCGCCCCTTCGGCATCCAACTGCACCTCACCGGGGCGCATACCATATATCATATTCCAATAAAAAGAACTGACGAGAGGTTGCTTGTTGTAGGTTATGTATTTGTTGAGGCGATCCAGCGTCGTGCTTGCTCCACCTCGCCGCGCTACAGCTATCGTTGCACCGGGCTTGTATGCCAATTTTGCCCCGGCAGAGTAATAAAGCCTGTCTAACAATGCACAGAGAGACCCATTGGGCCCCGCAAAATAGGTGGGACTCCCTATCACAATACCTCCTATGTCATCCAACTGCTCGTAAATGTAATTGTACAACTTATCATTGATGCCGCAACGGCCTGTTTTCAGGCATTTGCGGCAACCAATGCACCCCTGCACCGGCGATGCGCCGATATGCACAATCTCCGTTTCTACCCCCGCAGCATTCATAGCCTCTGCCACCATACTCAAGGCTTGGTATGTATTCCCGGCAGGTTGCGGACTTCCGTTAATGAGCAATGCTTTCATTTTCTATAGCTCATAATTTTGTATCAGAAGCGGTAGGTGGCGCCGATGGTGGCGTTGTGCGCGTTGGCGCGCGGCTGCAGCTCCAAGTTGTAACTGGCGTTCAGGCTCCAGTTTTCGTTCAGGGCGTGCGTGGCGCCCACGGTCATGTTCATGCCTGCGCGGCTAGGGTTCGAGCCGCCGCGGCAAGTGCCGCCGATGTGCGTGGCAGGGTTGTCGCGCACGATGTCGCCGATGAAGCTTACCTCGCCGTAGACCGCTGTCTTTGCCGTGGCCATGTAGGTGGCGCCCACGCCCACTTCTACGCGCACATTCTGCATGGAATCCGCCTTCATGCCCTTTTCAGGCGTGTCGGAGTCGATGTGCAGGTACTGCATGCCGGCAAAGCCGCGCAGCGTGG
>Ga0233362_1000048_pt1 | contig 29631 bp, 19 predicted proteins | sample ElkDunMinimDraft_22_FD_180674 | JGI IMG/M metagenome (GOLD analysis project Ga0233362, IMG submission 180674) | Fecal eukaryotic communites from dung pellets of Tule Elk in California, USA - Elk Dung C1 | ecosystem: Host-associated > Mammals > Digestive system > Large intestine > Fecal | place... | reverse complement strand
CGATTACTATGGTTGGATAGACCTCTTCGGTTGGGGAACAGGTGCTAATCCTACTACTACAAGTGAAAACGAGATGGATTATGCTACTTTCATAGATTGGGGTACCAATCCAATCGGCTTAGATGCACCTAATACATGGCGCACCTTGACTAATGATGAGTGGATGTATATTTTCAACGAACGCCCTAATGCACAGTCTTTGTTTGCATTTGGTAGTGTAAATGGTGTAAATGGAATAATCCTTTTGCCTGACAACTGGACGACTCCTTTAGGAGTAGATTTTGTAGCAAGTACTTCTCAAGGTCTGTATTGGGATGGAGTTTTGTACCGCAATGATAATGACAATAATTTCTCTCACAATACCTACACATCTGAACAATGGTCTGAGATGGAACAATCGGGCGCAGTGTTCCTTCCAGCAAGTGGCAATCGCTATGGTGCGAGTGCGGGCGGCTTTGGCTACCACGGAAACTATTGGTCTAGTACAGGAGAATATGGGAGCAGCGCGCACTGTATGTACCTATCTACCTTTATCTTCGAACCGATGAGCAGCGACATTCGTGACCTCGGTCAATCCGTCCGCCTTGTGAAAGAAGCTAGTGCAGATACTCCTTCCACTCCAGAAGAGCCTGAGATTCCTGAAGAACCTGAAACTCCAGTAGATCCAGAAACTCCAAAAGCCAACTACGGGGAGAACTTACTCACAAATCCATCTTGCGATGAATATAATTCCAATGGTTGGAACACAACTGGCAATTGGGCTACTGTAAATGGTTTTTGGCATGGCTCTCATATGAATTGTACTGCAGAACAAACGGTGAATCTATTAGCCAAAGGCTTCACTGCTGACGAGTTGGATGCTCAACCATATTTATACGTTAGTGGACGTACATTCAGTGACCTCGGAGTAGGGCAAAACAGATACAAAACAGGTCATACACGAATGTTTGTATATTGTTATGGTGCTAATGGTGCAGAATTAAAAAATATTGAATTGCAAGATGTATCTTACACCTCTGATGGTTCTCAAAAATACCATTATGAATGGGATACCTATGCTGCTCAATGTCCACTACCTGTAGGTACACGCAGCGTTAAGTTCTATTTCGAAGGTAAGGATTGCTTGTTCTGGGGAGGTAACTATGGTCCCAAATTTGATGACCTATGGCTCAGTTTAAACCAAGAAAAGGATGAAACACAATATACGGTGACTATTCAATCCAATGAACTAAATTTAGTCACAACATCCAATCCTTCTTATGCAGTATCGGATACAGTGCAGCTGGTTGTGAAAAGAGGTTACACGGTTACGTCAGCATCTTTGAAAAGTGCGTTGAAAGTGCCAGTCCCTATGATTGATAACACCACTTTTGTAATGCCTTCGCAAAATGTGACCCTCACACTCCAACTAACATTATCTTTGGATGAAGATCAAGAAGCTAATCAATCCATTTCTTCTTTCTCTGTGTCCGCTGACAAGCAAGTGACCTTCTCGCCTGGTAATTTGCAGTATCACCCTGCAAACGACGAGTGGCGTTTTGCTGAGAATCAAACTGACTATATTGGTGATGCAAACAGTAATATTGCAGCCGATTATGATGGTTGGATAGATTTGTTTGGCTGGGGAACAGGTGATGCGCCAACTAAATCCAGTACTTCATATAGCGACTATTCTACTTTCGTTGATTGGGGTACAAACCAAATCGGTAGTGATGCTCCTAATACATGGCGCACTTTGTCTAAGGATGAGTGGATGTATATTTTCTACAATCGCCCTAATGCACAGTCTTTGTTTGCATTAGGTAGTGTAAATGGTGTGAATGGAACTATTATCTTACCTGATAATTGGACTACTCCTGACGGTGTGAGTTTTGTAGCAAGTACTACTCAAGGTTTATCATGGGATGGCTCATTTTACTACAATAGCAATGGCAATAATTTCTCTCATAACACTTATACTGCTGAGCAGTGGCAAACAATGGAGCAGGCAGGTGCGGTGTTCCTTCCCGCAAGTGGCTTCCGCTGGGGTACGGATGTGGACTATGTTGGCTACTACGGCTACTATTGGTCGAGTGCAGGGGACGATGAGGACTACGCGTACCGCGTGAGCTTCCATTCCAGCGGCCTCTATCCGCAGGGCTACTGCATTCGCAACTACGGTCAAGCAGTGCGTCTTGCTAAGACATTCGTGCCAACTTTCCAAATATTAGCGGTTCCTTCAGATCTAGCACATGGCACTGTAGCGGGTAGTGGCGTATTCAAAATGGGGGAACAAACCACACTCAAAGCCACTGCTAATGAGGGCTACAAGTTTACTCAATGGAGCGATGGCAATACCGAAAACCCACGTACCGTAACTGTCATAAGCGATGTAACTTATACGGCAGAATTTACTAAATTAGAACAATTAAATGGACTGTTCTCCGCAGGAGATGATACACAGATTTATTTCTCAAGAGGAAACTTACGCTATACTCGTTCAACCGATACATGGTCTTTTGCCACATATCAATACGACTTCGTGGGGGCTGCTAATACGAATGGCGCAGAATTGGCAGATGTGGTCGATTTGTTTGGTTGGAGTACAGATGGCAATCCTAACACCAAATGGGGCATTAGCACATCTACCAATACGGATGATTATAAAGGTGATTTCGTGGATTGGGGTACCAATGTAATAGGTGAATCGCCTGCTAATACATGGCGCACACCTACGGGCGATGAATGGATATACATATTTACGCGACGTCCTAATGCAGGGGCATTGTATGGTGTAGCGCAAGTTGCAGGGGTTAATGGACTGATTCTTTTACCAGATAATTGGACAGGTGTTAGTGGAATTACCTTCAAAAGTGGTTATCCAACTAACAATGACAATTTCGCAGATTACCAGTCCTTTACGCTTGACCAGTGGAATATAATGGAAGCCAACGGAGCCGTATTCCTACCACAAGCAGGTATGCGTTCAGGAACGCAAGTTACTGATTATACACATTATTGGGCTGCTACCAAAAAATCAGATACGAATGCCGCTTTATTGCACTTTACAGGTAATAGAATCGTACCTGACGGAGAGAATAACATTGCATTTGGATTTGTTGTTCGTTTGGTGCAAAGCCAAAAGAAATATACTATTACAACAGTAGCTGAGAATGGTGTTGTTACTGGAGGAGGTGTGTATGTAGAGGGTGATTATGTAACATTGACAGCTACTGCTAATGAGGGCTACAAGTTTACTCAATGGAGCGATGGCAATACCGAAAACCCACGTACCGTAACTGCTACTGCTGATGTAACATATACCGCAGAGTTTACTGCCATTCCAACCCAACATGTCTTGGTAGATGGTATATATTACAATTTTGATGTAGAGAATAAAACTGCTACCGTAACGTATAATGGTTCTGATGACCCTTGGAATAATCCATCCTATTCGGGAGATGTTGTCATACCTGCTACTGTAAATTACGAAGGTATGACATTTGAGGTATTAACTATTGGACAGTATGCTTTCTTTTTTGCTTATGAGGTAACATCTGTTAGCATACCTGAAGGTGTGGTACATATAGAAACAGAAACTTTTGCAGATTGTGGTTTCAAGGAAATTACATTGCCAACTTCCATCCAATCAATAGGTAGTCGTGCGTTTAATTATGGTATGGGGATCATCAATCATATCACATTGCTTGCGCCTACTCCTCCTACTATAGGTGATAGGGCATTTGGTTACACTTCTTCTGAGTACGAGGGAATGACTTGTACAATCCATATCCCTTGTGGTACATTGGAAACATATCTTGCAGGAGAGGGGTGGACACCATTGAGCACACAAGACGGCTTATATATTAAAGAACCAGATCCTGAAAATACATTAACCGTTGCTACCACCAACGAACAGCAAGGTGCAGCACGTATCGTACAAAGCAATGTGTGTGATGATGATAATGCTATCATCGAAGCAGTTGCCAACTATGGCTATCATTTTGTACAATGGAATGATGGCAATACCGATAACCCTCGCAATATCGTAGTGACCGAGGACATTACTTACACCGCAGAGTTCGCTGCTAATACATATATAGTATCTACCAACGTCAACGATGATGCGATGGGTTATGTGTCAGGTGCTGGTCCATATCTCTACACAGCAGAAGCTACACTTACCGCTACAGCCAATCCATTCTATCGCTTTGTACAATGGTCAGATGGCATTACCGACAACCCTCGCGTAGTTATGGTAGAGAAGGATAGCCTGTTTACTGCTGAATTCGAGATAGAAACCTTCAATGTGGTTGCTGCTTCTGGCGAACCAGACAGAGGACGTGTGAAAGTCATTCTTGTGGCAGAACCTATCGAAGGATTTGAGTTCTCGCATTGGAGTGATGATAACACCGACAACCCACGTGCTTTCTATCCTGATGGCAATCTTGAAGTATATGCATATTTCAAAATAGCATCTAGCACTCCAACCAATGTGGAGAATACTCAAATCACTTCTGCCAAGGTCTATGGTGCAAATGGCACATTGCACGTAGAAGGTGCGGACACCAATTACTACGTTTTGGATGCTTCTGGTAAATTGATTTACACGGGGCGTCAAGAAATGTTATCATTACCTCAGGGAATGTATCTTGTAACCATAGCAGGAGAAATCCAAAAGGTAGTATTATAATACAAATACAGACCCAACTATAAAACCAACTAACAATCCGCATAACCGAACGATTAAGTCGGTTATGCGGATTGTTTGCTTATGTTGAATATCTTGAATAAACTATAAAAGAGACCGAAATCCAAAAATATTGCCATAAATTTGGAATATAAAGAAAAAATGATTACCTTTGCAGCGAATTATCGAACAACCGCTTTATGAGTGCAACCGATAAAAATAAGCGAGGGATGACCCTCGCTTATTCTATGCTTATAGGTTGCTTATCCTATGCTGATTAGTTATCTACTTTCTCTGCTGCCAACGCCTTCTCGTAGCAAGAGCGGCAGAGCGGTTCGTAGCTCTCGGTCTCGCCGAGGAGGACACGCTTGTCGCTGCTAACGGTACGGTGGCTGACATATGCCAAGTCGCCGCAATGTACGCAGATGGCATGGGTCTTATACACATCATCGGCAATAGCCATCAATGCTGGCATAGGGCCGAATGGTACACCCTTGAAGTCCATATCCAAGCCTGCACAGATGACACGAATACCGCGGCGAGCCAACTCGTTGGCTACTTCCACGATTCCCATGTCGAAGAATTGTGCCTCGTCGATGCCGACTACATCTACGTCGTTCGCCATGAGGAGGATGTTTTGACTGCTATCCACGGGAGTGGATTGGATGGCGTTGCGGTCGTGGCTGACCACTTCGGCTTCGCTATAACGCACGTCAATGGCAGGTTTGAAGATCTCTACTTTGAGTTTGGCAAATTGTGCACGTTTCATACGGCGGATAAGTTCTTCGGTCTTTCCCGAGAACATACTTCCGCAAACTACTTCTATACTGCCTCGACGAAGGCGAGGACCTTTTGTGTCTAATTCACTGAACATATCTTAATTCAAAATTCTTAATTCTCAATTGCTTTGATGTCTTGTACCATCATTTGAATGGTGGTATGGTGGTTAAAAGTATTTTCGTTGAGTTCGTAGCAGATATCCACGGCGTTGCCGTTTTGTATATACTCTGCCATATCGGCGCGACCGAAGGCAATGCCTGTGATGGCATTTATGCGGTCGGTGACATCTAGTCGAAGATGCTCACGCTCTTTACCAACAGCACGTGTATCGCGGTGGTTAATGAGTCGGCGAGAGACAAACAATGGTCTAGGGTTGCCTGGGCCAAAAGGTTCCAGGTGACGAAGCACATTGTAGAAAGATTGGGTGATATCGCCGAGTTGCAATTCAGCCTCAATGTCCAATGTTGGTTGCAACTGATTGGGTTGGATGTGCGTTGCGACATACGCCTCAAAACGTTGCTTGAATTCAGGCAAGTCGTTGATGTGCATACTCAATCCTGCCGCATATTTGTGTCCTCCGAAGTTCGTTAGCAGGTCGCTGCATGAGTCGATAGCTGCATAGATATCAAAACCCCCTACCGAGCGTGCCGAACCAGAGATAATACCATCTTCGCCTGCTGTTAGCACAATCGTTGGACGATAGTATGTCTCCGTCAAACGAGATGCTACAATACCTACGACACCTTTATGCCAATGTGAGGCATAGACCACCGTAGAACGACGCTCTGCAAAGGTTGGGTCAACTCGTAATTGTGCCAACGCCTCTTTAGTAGTTTCCGTATCGCAGTCACGACGGTCTTCGTTGTGTTGGTTTACTTCCTCGGCTTGCTGCTGTGCAAAAATGGGGTCATTTGTGAGTAGTAGTTCCACAGCTGCACGACCCGATTTCATGCGTCCACAAGCATTAATACGTGGACCTATCTTGTATACAAGGTCACTAATTGTCAGCTTCTTAGCTTTGACACTCGCTACCTGCATAATGGCTGACACTCCCATGAAAGGTGCCTTGTTAAGTTGTTGGATACCAAAGTGTGCCAAAATGCGATTCTCACCTGTTATGGGTACGATATCCGAAGCAATGGACATTGCCAATAGTTGCATCAATGGTACAAGATTTTCGAATGGCAAACCATAGCGTTGCGTGTATGCTTGTGCTAGTTTAAAACCTACACCACACCCCGAGAGATCTTTGTATGGGTAAGGACAATCGCTACGCTTCATATTGAGCACTGCTACAGCATTGGGTAACTCATCGCCAGGTGTGTGATGGTCGCAGACTATGACATCAATACCTTTGCTGGCAGCATATGCCACTTTCTCCACCGCCTTAATACCGCAATCCAATGTGATAATCAGACCACACCCTTGTGCCACTGCATAGTCAATACCCAGTGAAGATAAACCATACCCTTCGGTGTAACGGTTAGGGATATAATAGTCAAGGCAAGAGGCAAGAGGCGAGAGGAATCGAAACATCACTGCTACAGCGGTGGTGCCATCCACATCGTAATCGCCGTAGATAAGAATCTTCTCATCTTGAGTAATGGCTTGATGCAGGCGCTCAACGGCTTTGTCCATATCCTTCATCTGGAAGGGATCGTGCAGTTTATCCAATGACGGACGTACAAAAGCACGCGCCTCATCGGCAGTCTGCATACCACGCACCACCAACATACGTGCTACAGCCGAACTGATATTCAACTCGCGCTCCAACTGCAGTTGCGTCTCCTGCTCTACAGCCGTCAAACATCGTATGTTCCAGTTATAGGTCATAAAAAGAAGGTTATTCTTACACCTAATTCACTTAATTCTATTTTTTAATAAAGTGGAAATAGTCTTCTAGTGAAAAAGATGTATTAAGCAACTCATTATTGGCTTCGGTGATACAAATGATTTGCACACCCAACGCTTGGAGTTTAATTTTGAGATCGGCATTTTTATCTATCAAACTCTTGTACCATTCTGCTTCATCCAAGGATATAAAACCTGTGATTTGCAAGGCACTTTGCTCTTGCGTAAACATAGGGCGTTGTTTAAGGTCGAAGTCCTTGATCATGAACTGCGTGAAATTGAATAGTGCCACCTCGTAGAGCAAATCGTTGAGCAAATTCTCATCTTGAGGAATAATCATCAGCACCATAGCTGGCATGGCTCTTTCTGGATTAAACTGCAGGGTGGTATCCAATTGCTGCTCGGATTCTTCTAGCGTAGTACGACGCGATTGCAAAGAAGATGTAGAAGCATCTTGCTGACTTTCTGCTCCCTGTCCCATCAAAGCCAACATATCTTTACCCATCGCAGATAACTCGCTATCCGGATAGCGTGTTACCATGTCACGAAGCGAAGTCATAAATGCCTCTTGTCCATCGGTCTTAGCCACTGCTATGGCATTAAGGAAGAGGAAACGTGGCATCAATGGCGTAAGTGGGTAATGCTCTTCGGCATATGTAGTATTGGCCTTGACAGCAGCGAACTGGCTGGTGGTGTATGCACGATACGTTTGTTCATAGAGTGAATCTTGCTCCACCGCCATACGACGTAAACGGTCGAAATAATCAGGCTGACTTACGATGTACGCCTCGTTGGAATCGGGGAAACGTGAAAGAATCTCTGCCTTGTAATGCATAGCATCCGCAGTACGATTTTCCTTCAAGGCTGTAAGGTATTGCATGTAGAAGAGATCCAACAAACGAGGCTCATTTGGGAAACGATGCAAGAAATCTTGGAACGTTTCATCGCTCAATTGACGATCGCCAACCTCATCGCGATAGATGTAAACCATATTATATAACGCATCGGCAATGAGCTGGTTAGACTGCTGAATATCTGCTTCTGTGCGTGGGATTTGTTGGAGATAGTACTCGGGCTTGTGGTTGTCGGTTTCCACAGATACATTGACTGCTAAAGCAGTAGAATCTGAAGCTATACTATCACTATCCAATTCTTCATCCCATTCGGAAGTATCGTCAAAAATGGACGAACTAGTGGCCTTACTCATACGGCGCCAATTATCCTCTAAGGAACGATTACCCCATTGGGTACGGAAGGTCTGTTTGCCAGAGCGAAGAAGTTGGGGATTGTAGAAATACCATTGTCCTGCACCTGCCCCACCAAGCATATTGGCCGTATTGACACTGCGTGTACCAGAGTTATTCTCTGCCTCGCGCTCGGCTTGTGCCAAACGCTCCTTCTCCTCTTCTTCAGCACGAATAAGTCGGGCTATAATGGAATCAACCACTACACGTTGTTCCACTTCGGATAAAGTGGCAAGATGCTGCAATGAATCTTGTAATTGTACCACAGTATATTCCACCACAAGTGCATCAAGCGTTTCCGATAGACGTTGGATACGCTCATAATCTTCGCTTTCAGCAGAAATGATTTGCAAAGCCTCTTTGTAGTAAGGGCTTGCTAAGACATAATTACGTTGCTGATAATAGATATCTGCGGCTGTAATCAATACGTGTGCTTTGTTTAAACCATTTTCAGTGCTTTTTTCGATGCCAAGTTCGTAGTATTTGAGGGCATTTGCAGTATCTTGTCTCAAAAGAAAAACATCACCAATGGCACCATAGAGTTGATCTAGTTTCTCTTTGTTTTTATCTTGCTTAGCCATCTTTTCCAACGCTTTAACCGCAGCCTTGGGGTTGTCTTCCATTTGCGCTTGGCGAATACGTGCATTGAAGTCCATCTCATTAGATGGCTGCATCTTTAGCACTTTTTCGTAGGCCAATTGGGCATTCTTTTTATCATTTTGCATTTGGTACAACTGCCCTAACACAAATTGAAAACGAGGACGATTCTCTTTACGCTTCTCATTAGGTAGAGCAATCTTGATGAAAGGAATAGCCTCTTTATATTGTTTGGTTTTAAGCAAAATATCTGCACTAGCAGCAGCATAGAGAGGGGCGTTTTTACGGCTGAGGTTTTCTATTTGCACTTTTGCCAGCATATCTTCCGCTTCATACAGCCATCCCATTTCGGCATATGCTCGTGCGATCCACAATTGGCAACATGCCACCATATCTACATCGTGGCTATAATGGCGAATGATATAGTTGAACGTACTGACACTACCAATAAAATCACCCTTATGAAATTCTGCCTTCGCCAATAGCATCCATGCGTTACCCATTTGATTGTTGAATTCCTCTTGCTCCAACCACGCAGCATATTCAGGATCTTTACGTTTCTTGTCGTGATCAACTTTCGGACGCGCTTTGATGCTATGTAATTTGATGCACTTACGGCATTTTTCGATAGTTCGATCCATTTGAGAAGTAGCACTCTGTGCTGCTTCATGGTTGGATACGGGGTAAAGATTGAGGATGGTAGAATAATCATCTTCATTGGCTTCGCGAGTAGCTTCTTCGCCATCCTTGAACGCCAACTGACCATTGTAATAGATGTTATATTTTGTTTTTATTTGGTGGAAGGTACGAGTACTCCATGTGTTTTTTTGCGTGGAGCAAGACATGAGTACAACAGCCAACATCGCCAATACTATATATATTTTATTTCTCCCCATAACTCGGTTAGTTTCAATGTGCAAAACAATATTGGGTGCAAAGGTACAAAATATTTACGATTTGACAAAGTCCAATAGACAATTTATTGTAAAAATATCAAAAACGGCTCTAATACATTACGGACACCCTATAGGGAAATACCTAGATGGTAACCAAGTAGTAAGCAAGTGGTAACGGAGTGGTTTCGAGAAAGATAGCACTAAGGATTATCACAACTAATTACTTTAGCCCTTTGATATGGCTAGGAGCAGGAACAAAATCCTTGAGATAGAATGGCTCATAATATGCCATTTGCTTCACATCCAACGATATAGCCTTTTCTGCCAATTTGCCCATATATTGGGCTTGCGGATGGATATTGGCAATGAAATGTGCGTTGGGTGATGTAATGATCGATTGGCATTTCTCAGCACCATTGCCAAAGAAATAGATTGTTTGCTCGCTCAATTCCTCGGCAAATGATTGTTCGTCAATTACTTTAGCAACAATATCGGTAGTCTGTTGCAAAGTGTTGGGATGATACATCGCCGTATATACTTCCATTCGACGAGCATCCAACATTGGACAGAGGCTATAAGATGATGAAGGAAGAAGGTGAAAAGGGATAGATGCACAGAGGATCTGCAATGTATCGACAGGTATTAAAGGGATATTCATACCATAGCAAAGACCTTTGGCAATACTCGTACCTATGCGGAGCCCCGTATAACTTCCAGGCCCTTGCGATAGAGCAACTGCATCCAATAGCCAACCTTCCTCACGCGCCACTTGGAGCAACTGCTCTACAAATACAGGCAACTCACTCGCATGATTTGCCCCTGCTAAGTTCTCCTTGCTTGCTACTGCTACACCATCTATGCAGATAGCTGCCGAGCAACATGAAGTAGATGTTTCAATACACAATATATTCATCTCGTTGTAAAAGCGCTTATAGTTGCGTCATTAATTAAAAATCTATACTTATTTTGAATTTCCGCATATCACGATTGAGAATGATTGCGGCTAATACAGCTGCCAGTGCATCGCATATTGGCAGACTCCACCACACACCCCAAATAGGCGAAACCTCTACAGTTTGAAACAACAACGGTAAGAGCAATATGCTGGGAATTAGCAAGAGTACCTGTCGTGTCAAACTGAGGAAAATCGCTTTTCCAGACATACCTATAGAGGTATAGAAGTTCCCAACCACCATCGGGAAACCAACCATCACCATCGTGCACAACATCACTCGGGCAGGCGCAATGGATTGCGCAATTAATAGTTCATCATGCGTAAACAAGCGAATAAATCCTTCAGGCCAAATCAATCCAAATAGCCACAATACGCCCATCACACATGTAGCACACATCGCTGTCAGTTTCAGCGCACGCGTCATGCGGTCAAATAGTTTCGCACCATAATTATAGCCCACAATAGGCTGCATACCTTGGTTCAATCCCATCACCACCATTGCGAAGAAGAACATAAATCGATTGGTTATACCAAATGTAGCAATCGCCATATCACCGCCATAGCGCTTGAGTTGGTTGTTGAGCACAATCACCACAAAACATGAAGCCATATGCATCAAGAAAGGCGCAGTGCCAATACCCAAAGCACGCATGGTGATATCTCGCTTTAGGCGCCATATGCCACGGTGGAAATAGATAACTTCCTTCGGATTAAGGAATATCACTAACTCTATTATCACAGACACCAACTGCGAAATCATAGTAGCCAACGCTGCACCTCGAACTCCCATGTCCAAGACAAAAATAAAGATAGGGTCAAGAATGATATTCGTCACCACTGCCACAATGGTAGCATACATCGCAATTTTAGGGTGTCCGATGGAGCGCAACATGCTATTCAGTCCGTAGTAGATATGCGTCAATATGTTGCCCCATAGGATAATTTCCATATATTCACGGGCATAAGCAATGGTCACATCGCTCGCACCAAAAGCATACAAAATAGGATCTAACCAATATAGTCCAACAGCCATCACCAACGCACCCAATAGCACATTCAGCAATATCACATTTGCCAACACATCATTGGCGGAACGATAGTCTTTTTCGCCTAACTTGATTGCTACCAACGAACTTGCACCTACACCCACCAACGTACCGAAAGCTGCGCATATATCCATAAAAGGTTTAGCTACTGTCAAGCCTGACAATGCCATCGCACCCACACCATGTCCGATGAAAATTGAGTCCACCATGTTGTATAGCGAACTAGCCGTCATCGCAATGATACCAGGCAAAGCATACTTAAGTAGCAAGCTACGTATGGATTGGGTTCCGAGTTCGGTTATCTTAGGTGCTGACATATATCTTCAAACATTTGTGCCGCAGGGTGTCCATTTTGCAATGTGATAGGCATACCCTCATCACCGCCTTCGCGGATGGATTGTACTAACGGTATCTGTCCTAATAATGGGATATTCAATTCTTCTGCCAATTGTTTACCGCCATCCTTGCCAAATATATAATAACGATTATTGGGCAACTCCGCAGGAGTAAACCATGCCATATTCTCCACCAATCCAAGTACAGGCACATTGATCTTTTCGTTGAGGAACATATCCACTCCCTTGCGTGCATCGACCAATGCCACAGGCTGAGGAGTCGTAACTACGATAGCACCTGTGAGATGGAGGTGCTGTACCAAAGTAAGGTGAATATCGCTAGTACCTGGAGGGAGGTCTATGAGAAAATAGTCCAATTCACCCCAATTGGCATCTTGAATCAATTGTTTAATCGCATTGCTTGCCATACCACCGCGCCAAACAACAGCTTGTTGCGGGTCAACAAAAAAACCTATTGACAGCATCTTCACACCATATTGTTCAATCGGTTCTATGAGATTGCGACCATTGACAGGTGTAGAAACAGGGCGACAACCCTCGGTGTGGAACATCTTTGGAATGGATGGCCCGTGGATGTCGGCATCCAATAATCCAACCTTGTAGCCCATCTTTGCCAATGTGATTGCAAGATTAGCAGAGATGGTGGACTTACCTACACCACCCTTGCCAGAGTGAATAGCTATGACCTGTGCTGCACGCAAGTTCTCCACAGAATCGGCTTTGGGCACCATATTTTGCTTGATGAACTTGGTATGGATATGTACAGCCGCATTCTCATCCACATAGGTATGAATAGCCGTCTCAGTAGCTTTCACTACCGACTTGCGGAATGGGTCATTATCTTTTTCGAATATCAGCGAGAATGATACCTCTAACCCTGAGATACGAATATCGTCCTCAAGCATACCGCTCTCAATCAGATTTTTGCCTGTGCCTGGGTAACGCACATGCTGAAGGGCATCAATTATTTGTTGAGGATACATAGTTTCTTCCGTATGAACGATAAGTGTCTTTTTCAATGTCAATATCTGGTTCGATGAGATTATCGCAATGCGACAATTCCCAACGTAAGTATTTGATAGTCAAACCACGGTCAAGCCATTGGTGCTCATAGTGTGTTTGCAAACTACGAGCTTCATCAATATCGGCAGTCGCCTGCGCAGCGTATAAATCATCCGTGTCCACCAGCAACGGATAGTTATTCTCCTTTACCATTGCTTGCGTATAGGTATAGAGAAAAGGACTATCTGTCTTGAGGTGGATAAGACCATTGGGTTGCAAGAGCTGAGCATATCGTAGCATAAAATACGTTGATGTCAAGCGCTTGGTCGCCTTCTTCATCTGTGGGTCTGGAAAAGTGATCCATATCTCAGCCACCTCATTGGGAGCAAAGAAGTGGGTAAGTAATTCGATATTGGTGCGTAGAAATGCCACATTCTGCATACCTGCCAATTCAGCTTGCTTGGCACCAGCCCACATACGAGCGCCTTTGATATCAATGCCGATATAATTCTTATTCGGATAACGTGCTGCCAAACCCACAGTATATTCTCCACGACCACAGCCTAACTCGAGTACAATCGGATTGGAGTTATGAAAATACTCCTCATGCCATTTACCACGCATGGCTGCTACAGGATTTCCCTCCACCATCTCTCGTGCTCCGCATTGAAAGACGTTATGGAAAGTTTCCATCTCTGCAAATTTCTTTAGTTTATTCTTGCCCATTCCTATGTAGCGTTTAATAAAGTTAAGGTTTCTTGATTACTTTCAGTCCAACATCAGTGATTCCACGCAACTGGTCTTCACGCATGCCTTGTCGTATTGCTATCGTATATTGACCTGCCGCCAATGCAACATTCTCCAAATATAGCAGAGGCAGTTCGTGGAGCTGCATACCCGCACCATACCATTCGCCGCGCTCATTAGCCAAGAAACTCTCTATGGTATCACGATGTAATAATAGAGAATCTTGCTTTACATCTACAAATAGCCATAGATTTTGATAAGGATATCGCTCGGTGTGACGCACAATGATTTGCACCTCATACCCACCCATTGTATCCGCAATGATAGGCTCAAATAGCAACGCTGAATCAGCATCCCAACCCGATGCGGGAAGTGAGTTAAACTCATCATATACTACTCCCTGCTGACAGCCCATCAACAGTACACTAATCAGCGCGAGAAGAAGAACCTTTTTCATTATTGCGGTGTGAATTATTTCGACGATCATTGTTTCTTCCACCACGATGACCACCATTGTTTTTGTTATTCTTTTTCTTATCAAAACGCGTTAAATCATCTTGTCCAACCACATTTTGATAATCTGTTTCCACTATGGCAACAGCAGATTGATTACCTCCCAGATTTAACGGTTTTTCTCCGCGACGATTCTTCTCGATAATCTCACGAGCCTTTGCTGCCGTGATTGTCTCAAGGTTAGCAGGATGACGTTGGTCGGTAGAATATGTTACTTCTCCTTTGAGAGGGTCAGAAGAGAAGAAATAGTAGGTGGCATCCTTGGTTTCCAAAGGCACATTACGTGACGGAAGTTTCTTCACCGCCTCTTCATATACAGGTACTTCGTAATTGAGACAACACTTCAATTTCGCACACTGACCAGCTAATTTCTGCGGATTCAACGAGATATTTTGAATACGGGCTGCATTGGTTCCCACCGAAGAAAACTGTGTCATCCAAGTTGAGCAACAGAGCTCTCTACCACATGGTCCCGTTCCACCAATACGTCCTGCCTCTTGACGAGCACCAATCTGCTTCATCTCAATACGAATGCGGAAAGTCTCAGCATATACCTTGATCAATTGACGAAAATCCACACGTCCATCTGCAATATAATAGAATATTGCCTTTGATCCATCACCTTGGTATTCCACATCTCCAATCTTCATCTCCAACCCCAATGACTTGGCCAATTGGCGCGATTTAATCATCGTTTCTTGCTCTTTAGAATGCGCTTCTGCTGCACGAACTAAGTCCTCCTCTGTAGCAACGCGCAAGATATTACGAATCTCATAACGCTCTGTATTGATATGATTCTTCTTGATTTGAACAGGCACCAATCTTCCTGTCAAGACAACCTCACCAAGGTCAGTTCCAGGATTAGCCTCTACCACAACCTTCACTCCTTTTTCAAGGGGCAAGTTATTGCTATTATGGTAATAACCTTTTCGGGTATTTTTGAACTGTACCTCCACCAAATCACCTTCCTCACCCGTATGAGGGACATCACTCAACCAATCCACTACAGGCAACATATGTTTGGGATTATGATTGACTGCCTTCTTTGTGATATGGCATGAACCATTGTCTATTGTGAAATCTTCTTTCATATACTATTACTTTACAAGTACTATCATTTGCAAACAAAGATCAAAAAATATGATTTTGGCATTGCCGTTTTGTGCTATTTGTTGTTCAGCTTTGCCGAGCTCGTTCATCATCTTTTCTACATTTCCATCGTGGATAAATGGTGCAAACTTCGTAGAGAACTCTTGCTCTTTTTTAGTTTGATAATTCATTGATGAGCAATGGAAATTGTATATATAATTCTCACGAATTTGACGTTGGGCATACTGCAAAAATGCTTTTTGCTTCTCCCTACCTACCTTTCCATCTGCCATATCATTACTCCATTGACGAAGTTTGAGCAATGCACTATAATCTTTCTTTTGTCCCACCAACCATGCATTGCGCATCAATGCCACAAAATCATCGAAATAAGTTTGATTATCTTCACTCTCGCTCATCATTTTTAGAGCCGTAAGATAACTGCCATTCGCCATATGTGCGATACTTCGGGCATCCTCTGTATCAAGCCACGCGTATTCTTTTTGCAACCCAGCAGCAATGGTTTCTTCACTCAAGCGTGGTACTCTAACCTCTTGCACACGCGATAATATAGTACTGAGAAGCTGCTCGGGGTGCTCACTCACGAGTAGAAACAGAGTCATTGTAGGAGGCTCCTCAAGCAGTTTAAGCAGTTTATTCGCACACGTGGCATTCATTTTCTCTGGTTGCCAAATGAGCATAATTTTATATCCACCAGAAAAACTCTTGAGCGAAAGCTTACGAAGTATCTCACTACTCTCTTTCTCATAGATCATTCCTTGCTTCGTTTCCACTCCCATTACACGATACCAATCGTCCAAATCAAAATACTTATACTCAGCTACAAGTCCCCTCCACTTATCAGCATAAGCATCACACACATCGCCCTCATCACCTTTAACAATAGGGAATGCAAAATGCAAATCAGGATGTTGTAATTTGTTAAATTGTATGCATGTTGGGCATGCTCCGCAAGAATCATGCTCCGTTCGATTAGGACATGCAATATACTGCGCATACGCAAGCGCCAATGCCAGTTTACCCACACCAGCTGGTCCCGCAAACAACTGCGCATGCGGAATACGCCCTTCGCGCACCGCTTGACGTAGTTGATTCTTCTCGTTTTCTTGCCCTATTATGTCACAAAATTGCATAGTTACACAAATTAGCCTACAAAGGTACAACAAAAAAAGGACAAATGCAAGAAAAACGAGCAAAAGTTTATTTTGATCCCATTTTTCTTATTGTATAGAATAAACTAATACCTTACATATTTCAACTCATTTCTCATATTATATCACGATTTTATCCTATGATACACCCCTGTCTTTCCGCTATCAATCACGTACCATATACGTAGGATATACGTAACATATACGTAAGATATACGTAGGATAATCGAGTTGTTAACCTGAGAATACCGAAGAATGATGCTGAAATGTACCTAAAGATATGTACAAAAAAAGACAACCACCGAAGTGATTGTCTTGTGGTCCTGCTTGGGCTTGAACCAAGGACCCCCTGATTATGAGTCAGGTGCTACTAACCAACTGAGCTACAGGACCCCGCGCGTAAAGTGCGCTCACTATTTCTTTTTTTACTTTACAGCATCGCGTTGCTTTTTGGTCAATTCAGGAATAACCAATACTTGACCTTCTTGCAACTTGTCTGGATTCGACAATACATTTGTGTTGGCGTTGTATATATATTTCCAGCATGCAGCATTGCCATATTGTGCCTTTGCGATACCGCCTAACGTCATGCCTTTTTTTACAACAATAGTCTTACCTATTGCTTGTGCTCCATCCTTGCAATTTGTTGCTTTGGTTTCCTCTTCTGTAGCTAATTCTTGCGAAATAGCATCAAACTCCTCCTTGTTAATGAGGCGAATCTCTGCACGACGATTAGGAGCATACGCGCCTGTACTACGCTTACCTTTGATGATGCCACCGCTATGTCCGACTATACGCTCTGCTGCTACTCCATACTCGTCTTTCAACTCAGCCACCACCTTATCAACACGTGCATTGATCAATGTTTTGTTGTAAGCCACCGATCCTGTATTGTCTCCGTATGCAACAACCTCCAAGCATAAATCTTGATTAGCTTCTATCTGTGCAGCAACTTGTTGAATGGCTTTCAAAGCATCATCATCCAATACAGACTTATTGAGCTCGAAATAAACATAATATACATTATTCATAACAGGAGCTGCCACTTCCTCCTTCACCACCACAGTGTCGAATACTACGATTGTATCGCGCTTGCGTGGCTCGCTCGCAAGAACCTCTTGCACGAGAGGCTCTACACTTTCTGAGATATTATCTCTCAGCTGATTGATATATTGCAACTCGCTATCTTCATTCAACACATGTGGTTTCTTCTTGGTGTCAAATTTATAACGCACGGACAACATCAAATCCACGATACCATCATTACTTGTACCTCTAATACTACCATCCACAGCATCTCCAGTAATAGCATAAGAATAAACGCCCTTCAACCCCAAAGCAACGCTTTTGCTTACATTAAACTGGAAATCAGCTCCCACAACCACCAAAGGAACAAAGACCTCGTTCTTTGGTGTCAAATCAAGTTGACTATATCCAGCACCACCTCCTGCAATAATATTCAACGCAAAAATCTTACTTGGACGATACGGACGCCACGCATTGAATATATCAAATGTTACAAACGCATGTACACGGTGCATATTGCCTTTAAGAAGCATTTCATTACCTCTCTTCACTTGATGCATGGAAAACATATATTCTGCACCAAGCCCCCAAGTTGTGTTAAAGTTATAAGCGAAACCCAATCCCACTGAAGGTGCAAAAAATGGATTTACACGATTGCCTAAATCTCCATCAAAAAGATTTGCACCTGCATCCAAGAATAAGCTCCAATGGGCCGTATTAGGTTTGCTAAACTTAAAGTCATTTGCACATTCTTCAGAAACAACCTGTAGCGTATCATTATTATTTGCGTGCGCATTAGGAATCACACACAAAATCATGCCACATACTATAGCGGTAATTTTGCTAATTTGAGCACACAACATATTATTAAACAATGGTGTTTTCATACTATTTAGCCACAATTTGGCTGCAAAGGTACGATATTTTTTTGAATCCACAAAGAAAATCAAGAAAAAAAACGCTTTTTTTGTCTTTTTGTTGCAAATATGCAAAGATTTTGGTAACTTTGCAGGCTCAAAGAAGCGAAAAATATTAAAATTCAACGAAATATATTGATACTTATCCAATTATGGAGATTTTACAACAAATGTTAAAACGTGCGCAAGCTAATCCGCAGCGCATCGTATTGCCCGAAGGTGACGAACCTCGCACTTTGGAGGCGGCAAATATTCTTTTGAAAGACAAGATTGCTAATCTTATTCTCATCGGTACCCCAGCAGTCATCCAACAAATGGCAGCAGAGAAAGGGTACGAGTATATCAAAGAAGCAAAAATCGTTGACCCCCTCAACGATCCTAAAATGCCAGAGTATGCCAATCTGCTTTTTGAACTTCGTAAGGCTAAAGGTATGACCATCGAACAAGCTACCGAGAAAGTGAAAGACCCACTCTACTTAGGATGCTTGATGATTAAGAATGGTGATGCCGACGGCGAGTTGGCAGGTGCACGTGGTACTACTGCTGACACTATCCGTCCTGCATTCCAGATTCTCAAGACACGTCCAGGCGTACATATCGTATCAGGTGCATTCTTGATGTTCACTCCTGCTAAGCACTTGGGCGAGAATGGCTTCCTCGTGTTTGCAGACTGCGCTGTCAACCCATGTCCTAATGCGCAAGAGTTGGCAGAGATAGCAGTAACAACCGCAGAAACAGCTAAAGCGCTCGGAGGTATTGAACCACGCGTAGCAATGTTGAGTTTCTCCAGCAAGGGTAGCGCAAAGCACGAGTTAGTGGATAAAGTTACAGAGGCTACTCGCATTGCACATGAGATGGCACCAAACTTGGCTTTGGATGGCGAATTGCAATTGGATGCCGCTTTAGTAGAGAGTGTAGGTGCACAAAAAGCACCAGGCTCACCAGTAGCAGGTAAAGCCAATGTGCTTGTTTTCCCAGACCTGCAAGCTGGTAATATCGGCTACAAGTTGGTAGAGCGTTTCTCTGGCGCAGATGCGGTAGGACCAATCTTACAAGGTATTGCAGCACCAGTTAATGACCTCAGTCGTGGTTGCAAGGTACAAGATATCGTGCAAATGGTTATCATTACTGCCAATCAGGCAATTGGTGCAAAAGAAATGTAATTAATCTAATATTCATCATAAAAACACACAAAAGACATGAAAGTACTTGTATTGAACTGTGGTAGCAGTAGTATTAAGTATAAACTTTTTAACATGGACACCCATACCGTAATGGTACAAGGTGGTGTTGAGAAGATTGGTTTGCCTGATTCGTTCTTGCAAATTAAATTATCAAATGGAGAAAAAGTAAAAATCGAGCAACCTATGCCAGAACACACCGTAGGTATTCAATTGATTTTGAATAGTCTGGTAGATAAACAAATCGGTTGTATTGCTTCTCTTGAGGAGATTCAAGCCGTAGGTCATCGAGTTGTGCACGGAGGCGAAAAATTCAACAAGTCTGTACTCATCACTCCAGAAGTAAAGGAGATGATTGTAAAATGCGTAGAGTTAGCTCCACTCCACAACCCTGCTAACCTCAAGGGTATTGAAGCTATTGAGACTGCTCTCCCTGGTGTACCACAAGTGGCTGTCTTTGACACTGCTTTCCACCAAACCATGCCTGATGAGGCATATATGTATGCTATACCATACGAGTTATATGAAAAGTATGCTATCCGTCGCTACGGCTTCCATGGTACTTCACACCGCTATGTATCTGCGCGCGTGTGCGAGTATTTAGGTATTGATCCTAATACCACCAAGGTAATCACCGCACATATTGGTAATGGTGGTAGTTGTACTGCGGTGTTGAATGGCAAGTCTGTAGACACTTCTATGGGATTGACTCCACTCGAAGGCCTAATGATGGGCACTCGTGCTGGTGATATGGACCTTGGAGCCGCTACGTATATTATGGAGAAAGAGAATCTATCTACTACTGAATTCTCTAATCTTATGAATAAGAAATCAGGATTGTTGGGTGTGAGTGGAGTGTCAAGTGATGCTCGCGACATTGAGAATGCAGTACAAGCAGGCAATGAGCGCGCGGATTTAGCACGTCGCATATTTATTTATCGAGTAAAGAAGTATATTGGTGCTTATGCTGCCGCTATGAATGGTGTAGATGTCATTGTCTTTACTGGTGGTATAGGTGAGAATGACGCATATATTCGTGCTGAAGTAACGAAAGGACTCACCTATCTTGGCATAGATTTTGACGAAAGCAAGAATGCTGTACGTGGAGAAGAAGCTATTCTTACAACTCCTGAGAGCAAGGTAAAGGTTTGCATTATCCCTACCGACGAGGAATGGATGATTGCATCAGATACCCAAGCACTGATTTAACTATAACCCGCAAGGTTCGACAATGGTCGGACCTTGCATATAAAAACTACAACTGAACCTTGAAACCCATTATTTATCAGTTGCTACCTCGTACGTTTACCAACTATAATGAGACACGTCGTCATGGAGGTAGCATGCAAGAAAATGGCTGTGGTACGCTGAATGCGATCACGCCGAAGGCGTTACACGCCATACATGACTTAGGTGCTACACACGTGTGGTACACAGGTGTCATACGTCATGCCACTGCACAATACAATACGCCAAGCATTGTCAAAGGTTTGGCTGGAAGTCCTTATGCCATAACAGATTACTACGATATACATCCTGACTTATGCGAGGATAAGCGTCGTCGTATGAAGGAGTTTACCGATTTAGTAGAACGTACTCATAAGGCAGATATGGGCGTGATTATCGACTTTGTACCTAACCACGTATCCCGCGAGTATCACTCTACTGCTCACCCTCGTGGAGTAGTGGATTTGGGTGCAAATGATAATCCCGATTGGGCATTCTCGCCACTCAACAACTTCTACTATATGCCTGGTCAGAAGTTTGCTCCTTATTTCGATATCAAGGACTATGAGGAGTATCCTGCTCGTGCTACGGGTAATGATTGCTTTGTGGCTACACCATCCATCAACGACTGGTATGAGACCGTGAAACTCAACTATGGTGTCTTCTACCAAGGTGGTGGAGAAAAACAATTTGATCCCATCCCTGATACATGGCACAAGATGCTGCATATCTTGCTCTTCTGGGCAGGTAAGCAGGTTGATGGTTTCCGTTGTGACATGGCGGAGATGGTGCCTCGCGAGTTTTGGGCATGGGCGATTGAGCAAGTCAAGAAGGAATACCCAAATATCCTGTTCATTGCGGAGGTCTATAACCCTCATCTTTATCGCGACTATTTGGCTGCGGGCTTTGATTACCTCTACGACAAGGTGGGTATGTACGACTACCTACGCGGTGTAACCAGCAAGAATTGGGCTGCGGAGGGTATCACAATGCAATGGCAATCGGTGGACGATATTCGTGACCGTATGCTCTATTTCTTAGAGAACCACGATGAGCAACGTATCGCTAGTGGCTTCTTCTGCGGACGTGGTATGTGTGCCGAGCCTGCTATGATTGTAGCTGCTACTTTGGGCACTAACCCTGTGATGGTATATGCTGGACAGGAGTTGGGCGAGAAGGGTATGGATGCTGAAGGCTTCTCAGGCATGGACGGACGTACAACAATCTTTGACTATTGGGGCGTGAAATCCCTGCAAGCGTGGGCTAATCATGGTAAGTTTGATGGTGCTAATCTAGATGAGGAGCAAAAGACACTACGTACATTCTACCGTCAATTATTGCGTGTCGCACGTAGCGAAAAAGCCATCACTATGGGTGATATGTACGACTTGACTTATGCGCAAACTGAGGGTTTCAACAAGCACGAGCAATACACGTTTATCCGCAAGTATAAGAAGCAAACGATATTGGTTATTCTGAATTTCGATGACCGTCAAGTGGATATGCAGGTGCGTATTCCACAAGAGGCATTTGAGCATTTGCAACTCGATACGCAATCAGAGGCAAAGGCGAAAGACTTGCTCACAGGTACGGAATATACTTTCCCATTGACCTCTCATACTCCTATTTGCATAACGCTTCCTGCTTGGAAGGGTGTTATGTTAAAGATTAAAGGTTAAAAGATATGAAACGATTGGCAGAGATTATCAAACCTTATCTTCAGTTGCTTCGAGTAGGCAATCTTACTTTTGTGGCTATCCTGCTCTACGTCATGGAAAAGTGGGTGGCAACACCTTTGCTCCAACTAGAGCAATTTGGTGAACTTATGCCTTGGTGGATATTGACATTGCTGATCGTGAGTGTGGTAGGTATCGCTGCGGGAGGATATGTAATCAACGATTACTTTGATGTCAAGATTGACCGCATTAATCGTCCAGATAACTTAGTTGTAACCCGTATTATCTCACGTGATGCAGCCATGAATCTATTCTATGGTCTCACGGCAGTAGGCGTGATTGCTGGTACGGTAGTGGCATGGTGGGCGCATAGTTGGACGTTACTATTCACATATGTAGTTATCCCAGGACTATTGTGGTTCTACTCTGCCAGCTACAAACGCATGTTTCTCATTGGCAATCTAGTCGTAGCGTTTGCTTCAGCTATTGTACCATTACTGGTAGCAATAGCCAATGCTGACTATTTGCACCATCTCTACCAAAACGCATTGGCTTATTCCCCTATTGTAGGTGAGTTGTATGTCTGGACAGGTGGTTTTGCAATATTTGCATTCTTGCTCACATGGGTACGCGAGATTGTGAAAGATATAGAGGATATAGAGGGTGACCGCGAAATGGAATGTCGCACTCTGCCTATCGTGTGGGGCGATAAAGTAGCTAAGATTATTGCTACCATTTTGCTTGTGGTCATTGCTACTTTGATAGTATACATACTATTCGCCGTCTTACCTTTCTCGCATGAATGGAAATCCTTGCCTACGCGCTACGTAGTGTTTGGTTTGATTGTACCTATCCTATGCTCTATTGTCTTGCTTTGGGCAGCAAACAGCCGCACAGAATATCACCGTGTACAAACGATTATCAAGTTCGCTATGTTCATGGGTATGCTTTTCTCCTATGTGATTGCCACTAACCTTTAATACTTTTGAAACAAGCGCGTAGCGCATGAAACTTTTGAATCCAAATATCATCTTGGGCTCTCAAAGCCCTCGCCGTCGCGAACTGATGGCGGGTTTAGATATCCCATTCTCTTGCGTCACTATTGATGCAGATGAGTCTTACCCTACTTATCTTCAAGCGGGGGATATACCTCTATATATTTCGCGCGCAAAGGCGCGCGCATACGCGAGTGAACTTCGAGAGAATGACTTGCTTATTACATCCGATACGATCGTTTGGCTCAATGGCGAGATGCTAGGAAAGCCACAAGACGAAGCAGATGCTAAAGCCATGCTTTCCCGCCTCAGTGGTCAAACCCATGAGGTATATACCGCAGTATGTTTTGCAGATATGAACGGCGAACTAGAAACTTTAGTGGATTGTACTAAAGTCACATTCAAGACGCTATCAGAGGAAGAAATTAACTACTACGTAACCAAGTACCACCCGCTCGATAAAGCGGGTGCATACGGTGTACAAGAGTGGATAGGTTATGTGGGCGTTACGCGTATGGAAGGCTCTTATTTCAATGTCATGGGTTTCCCAATCTCCCGCGTGTATGATACTCTTTACCCGAAATACATCTATCAATCTTAGGTTATTTATAGGTAACTTATCTATTATTCAACAGCTTTCACTATAATATCAGCGCCCCTTAAAACTTTCAATTACCTGGCAACTCTCACCTTCAACCAACCATTGTCGAGATTCACAGCTCTCTCAGCAAGCGTAGCGATATCGTTAATCGTCAAAAGAAGTTTCGAGTCAACGGTCGTGTCATTCACGAGTGCAAACAAGAATCCTATACCATCCTAAACCCACGTCATTGGAAGAGAACGCCTGCTCAAGGTGCAAAACTCGCCAACCAAACTTGTTAGCAAGAGTCTTGCTGTCGCACAACTCAGATCCTGCAAGCAGTTCGCCAAACGGACAAACACCTATGCAATTATCTCTCGGACAAATAAGCAACATCCCCGACTAATACACTTTGGTCGAATCCCCTACGTTTTTCAGGCAGTTCCGCCTTCTTTATGAGGCGCAGTAGCCTAATATGCGTGGTAGGTATCCTGATGTACAAGCTCCCATTGACACTAAGACCGAGCGAAGCAAGCTGTATGTCCAATTCCCGGCTTTCATCCATGCCATGCTATAACACCAATATAAATCGTTCTAATCGTCCATCATTAGTGCGGCTAGTCCTACTAGTGCTACTATCTATAATAATATTGACCTTATGCTGTTTTATTGTTTAGAATTTATTTAGAATATTTCAATATATTGTAATTTTGTTTCTTAATTTAAACTTTCTTCAATTTTGTTTGTGTATATACGTTTTTTTTTGTATCTTTGCGCCCAAATTTGCATTTAATAAAGCGATGAAACAACATACACTCAAATCGTCCTTCTCTTTTGAAAGTAAAGGACTACATACCGGTTTATACATCCACGCTACTTTTCTTCCTGCAGAAGAGAATACTGGTATACGTATATGTCGTACGGATCTTAAAGGTTGTCCTACCTATGAAGCTGTAGCCGACTACGTTACTGCTACTGAGCGTGGTACAGTGCTTGAACGTGGGGAATGGAAAGTATCCACTGTGGAACATGCTCTCTCTGCCCTCTATGCTATGGGAGTAGATAACTGCCTTATTCAATTGGATGGACCAGAAATGCCTATCCTTGACGGTAGTGCGAAGTTCTATGTCAAAGCTATTCAAGAGGTTGGATTGCAGGAGCAAGAGGCCGAACAAAAAGTTTATGTTGTAACCGATTCTATCGAATATCTCTCGGAGCATGGTAACAAAATACTTATCGTGCCTTCTGACAAATATGAAGTGGAGGTTACCGTAGCTTATCCATCATCAAGTTTCTTGCATGAACAAAAAGCGGAACTATATAATCTCCGTGATTATGCACACGAGATATCTTCAGCGCGCACCTTCTGTTTTGTGCGCGAGATTGAGCCACTATTGCGTATGGGGCTTATCAAGGGCGGTGATTTGCAAAACGCTTTGGTAATTTATGAGACGCCCATGTCGCAAGAGGGCTTGGATTATATGACTGACAAACTAGGTCAGCCACATATCAATGCAACTAAATTAGGGTACCTCAGTCCGCTTAATTACCTAAATGAACCTGCGCGCCATAAACTGTTAGATATTATTGGTGATCTGTCTTTGGTTGGTTGCCGTATCCAAGGTAAGATCATAGCTCTTCGTCCAGGACATACTTTCAATACTCAATGTGCAAAACGTTTGAGAAATAAAATATATAAATAGTTTCTTATAAAGACAAATAATGAAGCGTTGGGTAGAGATATTAGCATGGATGTTGTGCATTGTGATGGACTTATCGGCTGCAGAAAAATCGGTACCTACCATCATACGAGCATGGCAACTTGATGAATGGACGGGCGTAGCAGACACATTGGCAGGTATCGACTCCTCATATATGCATTTGCCCATGCGCGACCCACTCAATGATTACTCCATCTCCAACGTCAGCAACTCCAACCTCATATCCCCCAGTCAGTCACGCATCTATTTCGCACGAAAGAAGACCACGGACTTCATCTTTGCAGATGCATACACCCCATACATTATCACACCGCAACAGGTGAAATACTATCACACCACTACCCCCTACTCCACCATTGCGTACAAAAAAGGGTTTGTTACCAACCTTGACCAAAATGACATCAGTTTCTCCTTCACGGGTAACGTCACTCGTCGTACCAATCTGGGTATGACCATCGACTACCTCAACTCGTATGGTCGTTTTGCCAATCAAGAAGGTAAGACGGTGTTCGGCTCGGTGTTCGGAAGCTACAATGGCGACCACTATTCGCTACAATCATCCTTCACATGGAACACGCTGAGCAACTTTGAGAATGGCGGTTTGCAGAATCCCGCTGATCTACAAGGCGTACTCAAACCAGAGGATATGCCAGTGAGGATGCAGGGTATGTCGGCGTTGCGCTATTTGTCGGGGTATCTGAATCATTACTATAGTATCTGCGTAGAACGTGAACGCAAAGTAAACTACCGCGAGCGCGATGAAGAAGGCAAATGGGTAAAGAAAGACTCCATCAAGATTGAGTATGTGCCCGTGACTACCTTCCGCCATATATTCGAAGTAACCGATGGTACGAAGCGGTATGTGGAGAAATCTGCCACACAAAGCATTCTGCCCAACCAGTATCACAACCCCGTGGCAACCAACGACTCCGCAGCATGCCTAACCATCAAGAACACCTTGGCGGTCACCTTCGAAGAAGAATTTAATACCGTACTCAAATTCGGTGCCATGGTATATGCCATGAATGAATGTCAGCGTCATACCACCGCTATAGGACAAGAGGAAAACATTGTCAATCTCAACCCTTTCCCACAAAGCAATTCATATAACGATGTCATTACCAACACATTACACTTGATGCCAGACACCCTTTTTGGACAACGGTGGACCAACAATACTTATGTGGGCGGTGCGCTATACAAGCATCGCGGACAATACGTACATTATGGATTTGATGGAAACATATGCGTACTGGGATACAAATTGGGCGAATTTCAGGTAAACGGACATGTGGATGCAGGCTTCCGTTTGGGCAAAGACTCAATGACAATCACCGCCAAAGCATTCTTCCGAAACGAAGTTCCCGATTACTATCTGACACACTACCGCAGCAATCACTACCGTTGGGATAATGATTTTCAGCGACCTCTACGATTACAAGTGAGTGGAGAGATTGCTTATCCTACCCAGTGGGTAAAGCCAAAGCTCAATGTATCATTTGAGAACATCACTAATCATATTTATTTTTCCACCGATGGCACCCCTAAGCAAGTGGATGGTAATATACAAGTATTGGCAGCAGATTTGCAACTAAACATCACCACTCCATGGGTAAATCTGGACAATCATGTGGTATATCAACACTCATCCTCTGACAAACTACCATTGCCCGCCATCACCCTATACCACAACCTGTACTACCACGGATGTTGGTTCAAGGCATTGGATACGCAGATTGGTGTTGATATGCGATTCTTTACGAAATATTACGCCCCTATACTAAACCCTGCATTAGGACAATTCTGCGTGCAAGACCAAGAGCAAGTGGGCAATTACCCCGTGATGAATGTATATGCCAATTTCTATGTAAAGAGTTTGCGACTGAAGTTGTTTGCGCAATACCAACACTTCAACGCATCATTTATGAACAAACAATACTTCGAGATGCCTGGTTATCCAATGGCACCAGACATGTTCAGAGCGGGATTGGCATGGCATTTTTACAAATAAGAAGTTAGACAATCATGCTACAAACAAATAATTTAAATACTATTCTCCTTTATGCTCAGCAAGAGGCACAGCGATTGGGCAATAGCGAGGTACTGCCTGACCACTTGATGTTGGGTATTCTGCGATTGGCCAATGGCAAAGCATTCGAACTACTGATGCAAGCAGGACTGAATCCAGTGGAACTCAAACGTGCGATTGATGAACGATTGATGCAAGCAAGCACCAACGAAACACAAAAGATGTCGCGCGCTAGCCTGCGCATATTGCGATTAATGCAAATCGAAGCTAAGATCTATCACGCAGAAGAATGCGGTTCGGTACACTTGCTACTAGGTTTACTACGCGAGCGCGTGAACTACCCTGCTATGTTTATCGAGCAGCAGTTTGGTATTGATTATGAGCGTATAGAGGGGCTATATCCTAAGCCACAGCCATTGCCTCAAGATGGCAGCAACCTGGACTCGGAGTTTGCTGGAGAACAACCGCTTGAATGGGGAGCCAAGAGCCAAGAACAAAGAACCAAGACTAGCAAAACAGGCACACCCGCTTTGGATAAATATGGTCGCGACTTGACCGCTCAAGCGCGCAATGGCGAACTTGACCCTGTAGTAGGACGTCAAGCCGAGATAGAGCGCGTGGTACAGATTCTCTCACGCAGAAAGAAGAATAACCCTATTTTGATTGGCGAGCCTGGTGTAGGCAAGTCTGCAATTGTAGAGGGATTGGCATTGCGCATTGAGAGTGGCGAAGCTGCTACATTGGCAGGCAAACGCATCGTGTCATTGGATATCGCATCTATGGTGGCAGGTACTACCTATCGCGGCCAGTTTGAAGAGCGCATGAAGTCCGTTATCAACGAACTGCACAAGCACCCTGAGATCATCCTCTTTGTTGATGAAATCCACACTATTATGGGAGCGGGCAATGCACAAGGCTCATTGGATGCGGCAAATATCCTCAAGCCCGCCTTAGCTCGTGGCGAAGTACAATGCATTGGCGCTACCACTATCACAGAATACCGCAAATCAATAGAAAAAGATGGGGCTTTGGAACGTCGTTTCCAAAAAGTGATGGTACAACCTACCTCAGCAGAAGAAACCTATGCCGTACTGACACGTATTAGCGAGGTGTATGGTGCTTTTCATCATGTACAATACACCGAAGAAGCGTTGCACGCATGTGTCAAATTGACCGATAGGTATATCACCGATCGCTTCTTCCCAGACAAGGCAATTGATGCCATGGATGAGGCTGGAGCGTGGAAAGGTAGTCAGGCGAAAAAGCAAGAGGGCGACGAGACAATGGTCAAAGTGACCGAAGCGGATGTAGCATTCGTGGTGAGCAGAATGTCAGGCGTACCCGTACAGCGCGTAGCGCAGG
>Ga0233362_1000047_pt1 | contig 29978 bp, 26 predicted proteins | sample ElkDunMinimDraft_22_FD_180674 | JGI IMG/M metagenome (GOLD analysis project Ga0233362, IMG submission 180674) | Fecal eukaryotic communites from dung pellets of Tule Elk in California, USA - Elk Dung C1 | ecosystem: Host-associated > Mammals > Digestive system > Large intestine > Fecal | place... | reverse complement strand
ATGGCTGCGAGCAGAGGGATATATCTCGTTTTATCAACTCCTCAAACGCTGATTGGAAACCGCCGTATGCCATAAATGGCACGTACGGTGGTGTGAGAGGGGGACGAAAGTCCCCCTACTCGATTTGTTTTAATCCATACAATATCATTCAGTTGCGAAAACGGAACAAACGCTGATTGAGCCCCGAATTGACCTGAAATCTCGCTCATTTTACCCCGTTTTTACCCCCTCGGGACTCCCCGGGACTCGTGTGGGTTTGACTACCATTGAGACCCATTGGAGGGCTCGAACTATCTCCAAGACGTTAAGAACGTGTAATTTGCGATTCTCAGTTCAGGCAAAAAGTGGCCACTTTTCAAACTCACCTTTGTATACATTGAAGCAAGCTTCACCATCCAAAGCACAGGTGAGCACAAGACCATTGAGGTAAAGATTAACGAAGACCTCATCCCCTGGGGCGTGAGCAAGTTCCTCGTCCAACGCTACGGCGAAATCACGGGGCTGTGCTTCCACTTCACACGAGAAGCCAACGACTAAAGGCTCAGCCGCTCTTGTAGCGGCTTTTTCTCTGCTTGCATTTTACTCTCTGAGAGTTTCCTGCTTGTAAGTTGTTGGGGAAATGGTATAATCAACGCATAGTTGCCATTGAGCACTATTTGTTACCTTCCCCTTATGAATCCCGATATTCAAAAAGCTTTCCACGAGGCCGTTAGCAATAACGATGTAGAAACAGCCCGCCGCATGATTGCCGCCGGGGCAGATGTGGATGCACCCTATGATGAATATGCAAATCGCTCTTTTCTTGATGCTTGCTACAGAGGAAACCTAGAATTGGTTAAAATGTTGGTTGAGGCCGGAGCTAACGTGAATCTGCCAGATGTATGTGGTACGGTTCCGCTTGTGAGAGCTATTGTCAGTATTCATGATACTGATGAGGTGGTGCAATATCTCATTGAATGTGGAGCAGATGTAAATGCTTGTGCCGGTGAAGCTTGGACTCCTTTAGAGGCCGCAGTACAGGAACACGCTGCAGATTTAGTAAAGCTTCTTCTCGATGCTGGGGCTGATCCGCAAATTTCTTCCGAAAAACGTGAAGCATCTCTGATAACCGCAGCAGATTGGGGGGATGTAGATATAGTAGATATGTTATTAAAAGCCGGAGCTGACCCCAATTCTTGTGATGAGGATAATTGTACACCTTTGGCTGCCGCTTGTCGATGGGGCCATGCGGAGGATGCTGAACTTTTGCTCAAGGCTGGAGCAAATCCTCATGCCTCTGATTCATGTTACAATGATAGCATATTGATGGATGCAACAGAGGGAAACAATCCTAAATGCATCAAAATGCTTTTGGAGAGGAAAGTGGATGTAAATCACGTTAATTATGATGATGAAACAGCACTTTTGTATGCTGTTCTGCATCCAAATAACGAGAAGATTGTTTCTATGCTTCTTGAGGCTGGGGCAAATCCAAATATAACGGGCGGCGAATTAGGCTCACCTCTTTCCATTGTGATGCATGACAAAGAGTTCCGAAGCGCCGAGATCCTGATTAAGTTTGGGGCAAAGTTTTCAAACAACGAAGATTACTACACAGATGAAGTGCTGGAAAACATCGATGACCATACGCTCTTCTACAACCTGAAAGATAATGGTATCGTCTTACGCACAGATGACGAGGCAGTTATTCTTTATGCCAAGCATGCTTGCTCTTATCTGCTGCGGAAAGCTATAGAGGCTGGCGCTAACCCTAATGCTGCAGATGCAGCAGGTAAGAGCGCATTAGCTTGGGCTCTGGAGCATCCTAGTCATCCTCAGGGATGCGCAGCCAGACTGATTCGCAATGGCGCCACCTTTGCCCCGACCTTGCTAATTAGAGCTATTCGATTACGGCAGCGTGAGCTTGTTACCGCTATACTGGAGAGAAAAATTGATGTAGATACGACGGATGAAAGAGGCTGTACGGCTTTGCACTATGCCGCACGTATGGGTAAAACCTATTTTATCTCAGCCCTGTTATCAGAAGGTGCAAATATTGAGTTTAGAAACAAAACGGGATACACTCCTTTGCTGCTAGCGTTGCGTTATCGTAATACGGCAGCTGCACAGCTACTCATCGAACGAGGTGCCGATTCTTTAGCTACTGGCGGCAAACATAATGAAGATGCGTACATGACGTGTATTCGATATCATATCAGGTTATCCGACTTCATTCGAACATTCGTCAGTGTTCCCAATAACGAACGCATTAGCATGGTTCTTTTTAACTATTTGCAAGAGTCTATATGGGGGGAAGAAAAGAATGTTCAAAACGAATCCATTGAAGAACTTCGCAAGCGTGGAATCTCTGCAAAAGAAGGAACATGGGCTTTATGCTCTGCTGCCTACAAGAACAACACCGACTTAATACATAAACTTGTCGAAATGGGAGCTGATGTCAATGCAACGGATAAAAGCCATTGGCAGGAGTTTCCCCTAGCCTCAGCTGCAGAAAAGTGTAATGTAGAAGCTGTCAAGCTCCTGTTGGATTACGGAGCAGACGCAACAAAAGAAAACTCATGGGCATTGTGGGCTGCGGTTAATTCTACCGAGACAGAGTTTATGCCTGTAGAAAAAATACCGCCCGTGGCGAAACTTTTATTGGAGGCCGGGGCTGACCCTAATGCTCCTTGGTATAAGAATGATAGATGGACATTACTACAGGATGCCCTTGATAATAACTGCGAGGAACTAGCCTTGCTACTCTTGGAACACGGCGCGAACATTAAATCGCCAAATGGAGGTTCGCTAACTTGGCGAGCCTATGGTATGCCCAGAGTTATGAACGAGTTGATAAGGCTAGGCATGAGAGGAGATGATGTTGTCAGAGACGATAACATGACATTCCTTATGGAAGCAGCCTGGAATAAAGATGCTCAAACAGTGAAAACGCTTCTTGAATTAGGAGCAAATGTGTCTGCTAAGGATGATAATGGGATGACAGCATTAGACTATGCCATTCAGGAGAATGCTCAGGAGGTGATTCAAATCCTCAGAGCTCATGCAAGCAATGAAGATGATTAGCCTTTTGACAAGTGTCCTCAAGTATGGACACTCACTTTCATTCTAATTCTTTCTTCAAATCCATCACGTCCGAGTCTATGGGCTGCGGCCACCCGGACAAAGTTGCAGACGCTATCTCCGATGCCATCCTCGATGCTTGCATAGCGCAGGATCCAGAAAGCCGTGTTGGCTGCGAGACTCTGGTAAAGGGCAATCAGGTTGTGCTTGTCGGCTATGAACAACTCCGTCGCAGGGTGGTGTAGGCAATCAGCATGGTCACAGCTCCCATAGCGAGAAGGGTGGTGAGCGGTTGAATGATATCCGCGAAATCGTATCCTTTCAGAAAGATACCGCGTGTGATGATAAAGATGTAGTACAGCGGGTTGAGGCGGGTGAGATATTGCAGGATATCGGGCATGTTTTCTACGGGCGCGAGAAAGCCGGACAGCAGCACCGCCGGGAGCATGAAGCAGAACATGCCGATGAAGGCCTGCTGCTGAGTGGAACAGAAGGAGGATATGGAAAATCCGATGCCCGCCAGTGCGAGTGAGTAAATGACCAGAGAGCAGAACAGAGCCGGCACCGAACCCTGCACCGGCAGGCCGTATCCCAGTGTCGCGACGGCGAAGATGACACAACATTGCACCATGAGAATCAGGGTGGCGGGTACCACCTTGCCTGCCAGCATTTCAACCGTTGCCAGCGGGGTTACGCACAATTGCTCGAAAGTGCCGGCCTCGCGTTCCTTGGCCAGAGCCATGCACGATATGTTCATGCTGGTAATCATGCCCAGCATGCCGAAAAGGCAGGTCAGAATAAACCATTTGTAGGAAAGATTAGGGTTGTACAGGTGGCGTACAATGGGGGGAGTCGCGCTTGTTGACGGACGGTAGAGTTCATTCAGGATGGCGGAAACGTAGCCTACCGCAATCTGGGAGCTGTTGGAGCGCTGCCCGTCGCCAATCACCTGAATCGGGGCTGCGGCGCCGCGGGCGATGTGCCGCGAGAATGTCGGGGGAATATGGATGCCAACCATGCATAGCTGCTTATCCAGGGCCTGTCTGAGTTGCTCGTCACCATAGAGCATCTGCACCTCTGAGATGTATGGGGCGGCGCTGAGTCGTTGCAGAAATTCGACTGCCTGCGATCCGGCGTCTTCGCAATAGACGGCGACCTTGCAGTTGGTGATGTCCTGTGTAGCTACGAAGGGGAAAATGAGCGTCTGTATGAGGATGGGTACAATTAGAACCGCCACTCCGCGAGCGGAGCTGACCTGTTCCTGCAGTTCCTTAATGATAAGCGCTATGATGCGGTAAATCATGAATCCAGACGTTTGGGGGTGACGGCAAGAACAAGGATGAACCAGAAGGCACCGGACAGGCTCATGAACACAACATTCAACAGCAGAACACCCCCGGCTGAGCCGGAAAGGAAGAGCGGCGTGAGGCTTGTGCACAGATAGCGTGCCGGTATGAAGTAGCTGATGGCTTGCACAAACGAGGGCATGCTACTGAGCTCGAATACGAAGCCCGAGAACAGCATGGAGGGCAGCATGGCCACCATGAGCGATATCAGAGAGGCGCTGTACTGGTTGCGCACTAGGGTGGATACCAGCAGCCCCACGCTCAGCACGCTGAGCAGAAACAAACCCGCTATGCCGAAGATGAGCCAGATCGACCCTCGCATGGGTACTTGCAGTATACAGGTGGCGCACAGTACGCATACCAACATAGTACCCATGCCCAGCAGAAAATAGGGAATGAGCTTGGAGAGCACAAACTGCAGCCGCGATAGAGCCCCTGCCAGCAGGGTTTCGATGGTGCCGCGTTCCCATTCCCTCGCTACTACCATGGCGGTGAGAAAGGTGCCCACCATGGCCAGTACCAGGGCAATGGCTCCGGGGACGATGTAATGGCGGCTTTCAGCAGCAGGGTTATACAGGAAGCTGCTCCTGATATCGACCGCTGTCGGTCGGTTTTCCCCGAGTGCCATGGTCACGATACTTTGCAGGTACAGTGCGGTGAATTGTGCGGTGTTGGGTGAGGAGCCATCAGTTGCTATCAGAATTTCTGCTCCCCCTTGTTGTCGAGCCAGTCGGCGCGAGGCATGCACGGGAAAGACAATCACGCCCTGAACCTTGCCCCGGTGCAGCATGTCAAAGGCCTGTTGGCGATTGGTTGTAACGCAGGCCGAAATGTGCGGTGAGCCGGTTAACTGTTCTATCACTCGGTGCGCCTGCGGGCTTTCATCCTCACTCACCACGGCAATGGAGGTGACGCTTGAGTCCATATTGATACAGAAACCGAACAGCATCATCATGAGCACCGGTAGTATAAATGCCAGGATAAAGGAGGAGGCATCCCGCCATAATTGCAGGAACTCTTTGCGCAGCAATATGGCGAGGATTTTCATGAGTGGAGCTGAATGAAGTGTATGAAGGCGTCCTCCATGGTGGGATGAGGCGTGGAATCGGTTGCTGCGGCTTGTTTCAGTTCTTCGGGAGTTCCCTGAGCGATCACCTCGCCCTTGTTCATGATGACCATGCGGTGCAGGTATTGAGCCTCATCCATGAAGTGTGTTGTGACGATAATGGTAATACCCTGAGCGGACCACTCATTGATAAGCTCCCAAAAGTAACGTCTGGCAAAGGGATCCACACCCGATGTCGGTTCGTCGAGAAACAGAAATGACGGGCGGTGCAGGGTGGCGCAGGCCAGGGAAAGCCGCTGTCGGAGTCCCACGGGAAGTCCGCCGGATGGTGCATGCAGATAGGGTGCCAACTCGAATCGCTCAATGGCTTGTGCTATTCGTTTGCTCTTGGTGTTGCCCTTCAGTCCGTACACGGCCGCAAAGAAAAACAGATTTTGCCGAACGGTGAGCCTGGCATATAGGGAAAACTTCTGAGCCATGTAGCCGAGCTGCTCTCTGGCTTTGCGGCGCTCTCGCAGCAGGTCCAGCCCCATGAGTTCTGCGCTGCCGCTACTGGCCGGTAGCAGCCCGCATATCATGCGGAAAGCCGTAGTCTTGCCCGCGCCGTTGGCTCCCAGTATGCCGAAGATTTCCCCGCGGCGTACCCTCAGGTTCAGTTTGTTCGTGGCCACAAAATCGCCGAACTTTTTAGTGAGGTCGCGGGTAATCAGCACTTCATCGGGGGCTTGAACTATCGGTTGCAGAGCGGCAGAGGTTGTTTCCGTCGATTTGGACGGAGTTGTTCTCATGCCGCCTATCAGGTTGATGAAGGCCTCCTCAAAGTTGGGTTCCACTTGCTCCGCATGGTGTGGTAGCTCGGCCGTGCTTTCATGCCGTTCTTTCAGAAGAACGCGCACTCGGTTGCCCTCCAACATGGCGTCCATTACCGCAGCATTTGCCTTCAGGCTGCGCAGGGTGGGCAGTCGTTTGGTTGTGGGGCAGGGTACGGCAAACACTCTGCCGCGCACCTGCTGCAACAATGCATCGGGTTGGCCGAGGTATAAAACCTGACCTTCGTGGAGAATACAGACACGGTCACAGTATGCGGCCTCGTCCAGATACGCGGTGGCCCATACAATAGTATGCCCGGCGGTGCGGCTCTGCTCGATGAGCGCCCGCAGTTCGCGGCGAGATACGGGGTCTACGCCCACGCCCGGCTCGTCCAGCAGCAGGAGCTCGGCATCCCCCTGCATGGCACAGATGAGCGCGAGCTTTTGTTTCATGCCACCGGAAAGTTGCCCGGCCCGGCGCCGGGTGAAGGTGACCAGGCCTGCCGCCTGCAAGAGCTGTTGCGTCTCCTCCGGCTGTGGAGAAATCCCCCTCAGCCCTGCGGTGAGCTGCATATTTTCGGCCACGGTGAGATCCTCATACAGGCTGAACCTCTGCGACATGTAGCCGACTTTCGGACTGAGTTCCGTGTGTTGCTTCAGCGGGTCTTTGCCCAGTATGCTCAGGTAGCCCCCTGTCGGGCGCAGCAGTCCGGCCATGGTGCGCAGCAGAGTGGTTTTGCCCGCGCCATCGGCCCCGATAAGCCCCAGCATTTCGCCGGGGTGAAGTTCCAGTGAAATTCCGCGCAGCGTGTCCCTATCGGCACCTTTGTACCGGTAAAAGAGGGCTTCGAGGCGGGCGCTCATGGCTGGAAAATCAGGGGATGATAACGGTGACGGGGGCTCCGGCATTCAGGTGCTCCGCTCCGGGATCCAGAGTGACGAGAATACGATATACCAGAGTTGTTCTGATGTCGGCGGTCTGCACGGTTTTGGGGGTAAACTCCGCTTGCGGTGAGATGTAGGTCACGGTGCCGTGGCATTCAGTCCCGCCGTCTGTCCTCACGTTTACCGACATGCCGAGTTTTACGGCATCCAGATGGATTTCGTCCACATAAGCACGCACCCGAATCGGCGAGCGCAGAGAAATGCTCAGCACGGGAGCCCCGACCTGGAGCATGCTGCCGGGTTCAGCTATACGAGTGGTCACAATGCCGTCTGAGGGAGCCGTGAGCCGGGTGTCTGCCAGATTGAGCTCAGCCTGTTCCTCTCGCACGAGGGCTGCGGCGTGCCGTGCCCTGGCTTCTGCAACGGCAGAGGTTGCAGCCTGTAGTTGAGCCTCTGCGCGTTCTATTTCCTCCTGACGGTAGCCGGCTTTCAGCATGCTCAGGGCTGCACGATGAGCAGCAACGACTTGTGTCTGTGTGTCGAGTGTTTTCTGAGCATCGTCAAACGCCTGCTGAGATACGGCTCGGTTATTCAGTAGGCTCTGTTGGCGTTTGAATTCCTGCTGAGCATTGACTAGTAAGGCCTCCTGCGCGGCGAGTTCCGCTCGCGCTTTCTCTATTTCCTCCGGACGATAACCTGCCCGCAACAGTTGGAGCGAGGCCCGTGCCGCGTTCTCATTGCCTTCTGCTGTGGTGATGGCTTCCTGTGCCACGGCGACATCCCCCTGGGCCTGTCGCAGGGCTATTTCGTAGGGTTGAGGGTCGAGTTGTCCCAGTCTTGTACCGGCTTTGACCATGGCCCCCTCATCGACCTCCAGCGTTTGCAGGCGTCCCGCCACCCGGCCGGAGACATCGACGCAGCGTATATCCACATTGCCGTTCAGGGTCAATCCCTGAGTGTTGCCAGGTGCCTGCCTCAGCCCGAAATAAGCTCCCGCGCCGAGAATAAGTGCTAACACGATGATTCTCAGTAAAGTTTTCATAAGCGGATTCCGTTGATGGCCCATTCCATTCGTTCCAGAGTTGCGACCTCGCCGGCCGAGTGCTTCAATCGCTCCAATAGTTTGATTTCTTGCGGTAACTTGCCGTTCATGGATTGAAAGACGATGATAGGCAGACCTATGGCCCCCATCAGGTAGGATAATAGTGCATCTCCGTCGGCTGCAAGCAGGTAACCATCCTTACTGGCCTGTATAACTGCCCGGCGTATGTGCGCCAGGTGGGTGAGTCGCGTCTCTTGAAACAGCGCGATAACGCTTTTTTCGCCCGCTGCGGCGTCCATATACAGCTGCACCAGTACCGAGGAATTACGGCAGATAAACCCGATGGCCGCCCGCAGCTCGGCCTTCAGAACTTCCAAAGAGCTGCCATGAGCAAGACTCTCGCGCTCAACCGATTCCCGCAGCGGCTCATACCATTCGCTCAGGATGATTTCCTTGAACTCCCGCAGCGTGCGGTAATGCGAGGTGAAGGTGCCGGGGCTCACCCCGGCTTCCTCGCATATCGGCCGTATTTTCAAACTGCGTATCCCGCCCCGGCTCAGCCAGGCTTGCCCTATGCGCTTCAGCTTTTCTTTGGCGTCCACTTTCATCATCGTACAGGTGTACGATAATATCGTACTCCTGTACGGCTGCTTTGACAAGTACTTATTTCAAAAAGAGCGAGGGAAGTTGGATGCAAACATACAAAAAGCGTCGGAATTGTGGATTTCGTGGTTGACATATGATTGCGAAAAATATTCCATTAATTTGTATAATTATTGTAAAAATAATCCTGCAATATTTACAGATAGATTAGGGTTATTTATAGAGGAAGAATATACGCAATATGCTGTTGATTTTATTGCCGAAATTGCCGAAAGTTTAAAAACTATGGACGCGAAATGGGATTATCTGACAATGATATTATAGCAACAGCTATGGCACTTGCGGAAGAATATTCAGCGCGAGAAAATTATTTTGGCATAAAACGAGTGTTAGATGAATTGCAAGATTGGATATTTAGAAACGAATTCAGATTTGTTATTGGAGACGATTTTGGCAAAGGTAACATTAACCAAAATACGGCTCGCATTGTTGATTTAACTCCTCTTGATAAGGTTGCTCCCCCAGAATTAAAGGAGGCTATCGCTAACCTACTTAAATCAAAAACAAAAACTCGGCTATTGATAGAATGTGACGCTGGCACAACAATTTTATCTCTTCTAATTATGATTCAAACGGTGAAAGGTACATCCCCGTATACAGAAAATTTACCAGAGGAAGAAAAGGCACAAGTAAATGCTAATGCGTGGAGAGAGGGACCTAAAATTGTCGATAGGATGGAGGAAAATAAACAAAAGAATCCATCAGAATACCAACCTAGCTCAGGCATGGATGATGAATTAGTTAAAAAAATTATGAGACAATTAAAATGCTTTAGGACAATAAATTAAAGAACAAAGGAATAAAAATTTAGAGTTGCCATAAAATTTGTGAGCATACTTTCATAAATAAAGTCGTTTCGGGCATATGGAATAGAATAATATTCGATTCCATATAGAACCGGAACGGCTTTACATCGTTCATGATAATTCAAATATTTCAACCATCCAACCAGTAACAGTTAACACCAAAAGTATAAAATTTGCCGCAAAAGTACCAATGAATAAAAAAATCTGTTTTTTATTATATTTGCGCAGGTAATATATTACTCTTACACCATAATAGAAAGAAAAAAAGATGGTAATGTGGTATAATATGTATAAAGAGTATGTAACCCATAGGTCAACAATCTCATTGCCTGTTTCTTTTAGAGTCGCAAGAGATAGCACTAATATTAGAGCTATCTCTGTTGCAATATATCTAAAAAACTCATTGTTAGCTTTGCCCATAATGTCTGCATCCATTCGCTAAATAGCTATTATTCAAGAAACAAGGTATACAATTTCAGGAGTTTGTCAAGACTAATCTTCACTGAAGGTTGGCCCTTGGGTCTGTTTCAGATTTGCTGGTAGTAGTGCATCGGCATTTTTGTCTGTTTTTGGAGTCTGAGATAGTAAATCTGACGCAATTTCAAAAATGATTATTCCGCATCAAAAATAACTTCGGTTGAAGCATCTGTATTTCGTCGTCTACCAACCTAATCCACAAATTAATAAGCTAAATTTATCTTTCATTTGTAACTTTATCTTTATAAAACTTTATTCATAAAAGTCTTACAATGCAAGAAAATTTTCGACTCTCATTGACGACCCTCGCTGGAGATTAAACCTCTCTCCTCTCTTAATAATCAATCTTTTGCATTTTTAGCTCGGGCTCTTTTCACAACCACAAGAGCGTGTTCTTCACATTCAAGCCCGCCGATATTATCGAAGCCCTGGGGCTGAAGAATCCGATATTCTCGGCTACTACGAATTATGGCCATTTTGGCAAGGACGAATTGCCCTGGGAAAAGCCGGACCGGAAGAAGCTCGATAAGTTGAAATCATAATCGAAGAAGTGCAGCTTAGTCGGAACTTGGTCGGTCTGGCCTCGTTCCTAAACAAAACGCAAGAAATTGAGCGGTATTTCTTGCGTTTTGTTTTTCTTTGCGTCTGCTCTTATTCCCTTTTAGGAATATTTGTGTATCCGATGAACTTTTTTGAATAAAATCTTCCTAATTGGGAATATTTTCTTGCATTTTTACCCGAAGTGCCTATAATAATCCCAAAAGGGAACATGAATATTGTAACAGAATCAGAATTAGGCGTAATCATTCGGGAGCGCCGCAAGAAGCAAGGGCTTACCATCGCGGAGCTCTCGATGATGGTGCCATGCAGTCCTCGCTTACTGGGTGAGCTAGAGCGAGGAAAACGAGGAGTTAGTGTTGGCGTTATTCTCCAGTTGCTTGCGCTGCTGGGATTAACTGTTGATATAAAAGGAAGAGAGGAAAATGAATGATGAATGCACTTCCCATATACTATGAAGCCAAGCTTGTTGCTAACGTGAGTTTTGATTCTCACGGGTTCCCTGAATTGGAGTACAGCGAGAGCTGGCAGCGCTCCGGCTTCGATATCTCCGTAACCTTACCTCGCATTCAACAGACACACAGAGGGCCGGAGGTAAGAACTTTTTTTGAAAACATCTTACCGGAGGGGCTTATACGCCGCACTTTAGCTCGCCAGATTGGTACAGATGAAGCCAATGTGTTTGGATTGTTGCGACACATAGGAAGAGATTGTGCCGGAGCTTTCAGTATAGGTGGTCCGGGAAACGTCGGCTCGTATGAAGAGCTGACGGGGGAAAGGCTGAACCAACTACTCAATGAGTTGCCAGTATACCCGATGGGATCGAGCGAAAGGAGAACAAGTCTCTCTCTGGCAGGTGCTCAAAACAAGTTGCCGCTGTTTCACAAAAATGGAATCTATTACCTCCCCATACAGGGAGCCTCCAGTAATTGCATTTTGAAATTGCCCATACCGGGATTTGCCCATACTGTTGAGAACGAGCATTTCTGTCTGGAGCTGGGCAGAGAAATAGGGCTACCTGTTGTTAAAAGTTCCATTCTTCAGTTGGATGGATACAATGTGCTGCATATTGAACGATACGACCGACAAGGCGTTGACTTTCATCCGAAGCGTCTTCCGCAGGAAGATTTCTGCCAGATGTCAGCTTTGCTTTCAGAAATTAAATACGAACGCGATGGTGGGCCGTCCTTTGCTGATTGTGCCAAGCTCATCAGGCGTTACTCCATGCAACCGGCCGTGGATTTGACTCTACTGGTAAAATGGGCAATATTCAATCTGTGTATCGGCAATAATGATGCTCACTCCAAGAATCTTTCCATGCTGCGTGAAGGCAACGGGATAAGGCTTGCTCCATTCTACGATTTGCTGACGACAACATACTATGGTAACAGGTTGCTCCGTAGAATGGCCATGCGACTGGGTGGGAAAAGTCAATCCTTCTACCTCTCGCACAGAAGATGGTGTCTGTTTGCAGATTCGGTCAACCTACCACATAAGGCTGTTCTTAAGATGGTCATGAGTACCACTCAAAGCATCCTGAAAGCGCTGGACTCGATGGAACTACGTGCTTCACAATACAATATTGCTTCGACTCCGTTTGCTCATTTGGTTCAACATGTTCGCCAAAGAACAATCCAAGTAAGCGAACACATTAAGGCAACAGAATAATTCAAAAATCTGTTCTTTTAGCATGGATGTCTCCCTTTCGGCTCAATTTCTTCTTATTTACGGCTCGTTTTATCAAATTTTGAGCCGATTACAAGCCGATATTGAGCCGATTTATTCTGAACCAAGCATTAAAATGCCATTTGTCTGAGTTGTGAGCCCGAACGGAGCAATAAACTGCCCCAAATGGCATTTTTTGCAGTTTTGGTAAAATAAAAACATTGATATATCAATGTTATTGTTTTTGAGCCAGCCGAAAATGATGGCAGAGTCCCGGCGAGTTCGACCACCATCGCCCACCCTTAGAGCATAAGCCCCGCGCCTGTTAAGGTGCGGGGCTTGTTCGTTATGAGCGTGTGCGGATTCGAAACCACGACAACCGGAGGTTGATTCGCGCCCGCCCCACGGGCGCTCACCCTTGCAGGGCAAACACTATCGTGTTTGTCCAATCCCCCTTACAGCCGTCGGGGGCTTTGGAGTGGGCGGCGAATGCCGGTGGCATGAGCCGACTCTGCGCCGGGCAGACACCTCTGCCCGGGAAGCCCAAAGGACCGCAGGGGGCGGGTAGAATCCCATCGTCCACCCTGCGCGGTTTCTTCAGCAATGAGGAAACCGCGCAAAACTTTTTATACGCAAGCGCCACAATGTCATCCAGTTGCAAGCACGATACGCACGTTGATTTTGCCCCAAATCAGCCGAAAATTGTTCTATTTTTCACCCGTTTTCAGGGTCTTGGGACTCCCTGGGACTCGTGTAGGTTAAACTACGTTCTGCACCCCTGCGAAGTGTATAAACCAATTTGCCTCACTAAGCATCAATCCTTTACGTATCTGTATCTCGCTCAATCTTGGCTGAAAACTCGTGTTTTTGCTCAGAAAAAAGTTCGACAAAAGTCATAACGGCTACCCTGTACCTCCTTGTGAGGGCGTAGAAAGCGAACGGATGCGAGACTCGAAGCACCAAGTTGCGAAGATTGTTTGCATTCAGGGGGGGATGGGGGCGAATTTGTGATATTTTGCTGATGGTTCAGAAAGCGTTGTTAATAAACAGCTTGCGGAAACGTCAAAAAGAGGTAGGCTCTTTTCTCTTAATCCGAGCTTTTAGCTTAGCTTAGATAAATCTCTTATTTTGCGAGAATACGCTTTTTTCCCGCCTTGGTCATTTAATTCCTCACGCCTGAGCTTTGCCATTTCTAAAAAGGGAGTTTCTTTGTCTATGCCCAGAAATCGGCGTCCAAGTAACGAAGCCGCAATACCAGTTGTACCGCTACCACAAAAAGGATCAAGAATCCACGCTTGTTCAGGCGTAGAAGCAAGAATGATGCGAGAAAGAAGAGATAGTGGTTTCTGGGTTGGATGCTTACCACATGATTTTTCCCAACGAGCGATAGCAGGCAGATGCCACACATCAGTCATCTGTTTATTATCGTTGAGTTTCTTCATGAGTTCGTAATTAAAATAATGCGGCTTTTTAGGATTTTTACGAGCCCAGATTACAAATTCGGAAGAATATGTAAAGAAACGGCAAGATATATTAGGCGGTGGATTGGTTTTAACCCAAGTGACTACATTAAGGATTTTGAAGCCTAATATCTTCAAACAGTTGGCTATACTGAAGATGTTATGGTATGTGCCGGAAACCCATATTGTCCCATTATCACTGAGTTTATCTCGACAGAGCGAAAGCCACTCTCTATTGAAAGCCTCTATTTGCTCCGGTGTTTCGGCTTTATCCCAACTTCCTTTATCAACACATACCACTTCGCCGGATTGACAACTAATCCCGCCGTTACTCAAAAAGTACGGAGGGTCAGCGAATATCATGTCAAAAGTGAAATTGAACTGCTTTAACAGTTCCCTGCAATCACCCTGTAACAGGGTGAAGTCTCCATTTGACGATTTGTAGAAGTTCGATACCTCATCGATGTATATGCATACGCCCGCATTGAAACAGAGGCTTACCTTACACGTCTATTTCCTGAATGTGGCATTGTAATTCCACTTGACTTTCCGAGCAAGACAAACGGGAAAAATACCCTTGTTTCTCAATGTACCATGATTCCGGAGGATAGGAGAACAGGTTCGTGTAAGCACTTAGCATGGCATTTTGCTCTAACTGAGCTTTATTTTCAGAAGAGAAAGGAGCTGAGCAGTCTATGCTGAGCTCACCATCAACGTTTATAGTTGCGCTATGCAGTATGTAGAGTCTCATATGGTTTTGATTTGTTTGTATTGGCCGGGTTTCAGAAACTCTATGATGCCTTTATCTCTCAAAAACTGCAATTGTTGGCGAATTTTGGCTTTAATGTTGCTGTTTTGCGGATGCTTGAATTTCAGAGCATCAACAAAGGTGTACATTTGTTTCAGCGTAAAAATTGGCTCAAGCTGTTCCACGCATTTTAATGCGTCGAGCAGCCAGCCTCTACACTCCACGCTTTCGGTTTGTAATGCGAATACTTTTTGGTATTGCCTGCACACATCCGTATTGTTCAGTACTTGGCCGTTCTTGATAATGGGGATTTTTGCGATGCCTGGAATGTGTTGCAACAGAATATTACACCCCACCCACCCAGCACGTCGGGCCGAGGGGGGAAGGGGCTTGCGTTTTTCAATGATTTCCGGGACGAAAAAGCATTTCGGCACAACGATGAGGTTATTTACCTCGTACGAATCGTAATGCATGAAGAAGAAACTCGGGTTATTTGAGGAGGTGATTCGTTCTAGCATGGAGATGAAACTCCCATCATTGATTTTTTTATCGTATTTGTCGGTGTTGCATTGAAGACTCTTCAGCTCGTATTGAGCCTTGCACTCGTTACACACGAAATCCTTAACAGGAGCATTCGCCTCCGCACGCACGATGGAAACCTCTCCGCAAATGGGACAATACATGTTGCGTGCCAACCAATCCTCCGTCAAAACTCGAGCAATTTGAGACTTGCTTTTGTAGTTTCTCGCCAGTGTTGTGTCGAATCGCAGATTCATAAGATTATGAGAGTATGATGTGATGCGAGTAATTGTAACAATTTTGCTCTTTTTCACACAAGCCCCGCGCAACACAAATGTTGTAAACAAACCAGCAGGAATCGACTCGCGCTACTATAGCAAAGTTTATCGGATTTTCAACCTAGGGTTACTTAGTTAAGGCGAAAAAGCATAGCCCCACCACCAACAAATGGTTCAATATACGTAGCATCCTCCCAACTTTGAAAGTCTTTGGGTAGCAAAGACTCCAGTTGGCTAAGCAACTGTCCTTTCCCTCCGACCCACTTGATAAATGGTTTTGCCTCTGACATAAATCGAATCTACTCACGTTATTATAGCAGAATTTAACGGATGATCAAGTATGGGATGGTGGAAAAGTAGACTGCTGTAACATATTTGTTCAGAATTGTGATTCTAATGCCTGTGAGTTCGAATCCCTTGTAGCCCCCTCAATGCAACTGAGTAAGATGAGCCATTTCCTGCCAAACAAGGGTATTAGGGTGTAAAAATATTATGGTAATTTAAGCAATATTCAGTCATGTAAATATATTGCTATCGATTATCAATATTTTACAGAACGGCCAAGCATCAAAATGCCATGTGTCTGAGTTGTGAGCCGAACGGGGGGGCAAAGGATGCGAATGTGCAAGCAATGAGAGAAAAGAGATTGGTATTGACGCAAAGGGGGTGCTGTGATAGAGTGCGCGAGCGCATGCGTCAATTACAGCTCAGGGGGCATATATGCACGCTGGGGGCGGTCATCCTGTTCGGGTTGATGAGCCCCATGTGCAAGCTTGCTATGCAAAGTGGGGCTATAGATGGCTTGTTGCTGGCTTTTTTTCGGGTGAGCGGTGCGGCTATGTTGTTTTGGCTTATTTCGCCCCTCGTGGCGAGAGAGAAGATAGAACGCCGGGATTGGTGGGCCGTGTTGGGAATGTCTCTCTGCGGTATGGTTATTAACCAATTTCTCTATGTATATGGTATTCAGTATACGTCTCCCACCAATGCTTGCGTTGTGGGGACATCGACTCCGGTGATGACTTTTGTGCTGGCGGCTTTGTTTTTGCAGCATCGCGTGACGCTGCTTCGCGTGGGGGGATTGCTGTTGGCTTCTTGCGGGGCTTTGGTGTTGGTGCTCGGGTCCGGGGGCGGGCTCAGCGGTAATGCGGTGGGGGATGGTTTGTGCTTCATTTCGCAGTTTTCAGCGGCGTGCTATTTTGTGTTTTTCGGCGGGGTGTTGAGGCGGTATCACCCCGTGACGTTGATGAAATGGCTTTTTCTGCTGGCAACGCTGCTTACGCTGTTGCCCATGAGCGGTAGGCTGGCGGCTTTGCCGGATGCTGTATTGAGCGCCGGCGAGCTATGGGCCATGGTATATGTGGTGGTAGGTGGTTCGTTTTTCAGCTACTTGCTGTTGATTGTAGGGCAACGCCACTTGGAACCACCCACGGTGGCGGCTTATAATTATGTGCAGCCGGCAATTGCCGCAGTGGTGGGCATAGGGCTGGGGCTGGATGTGCTGACGTGGCAGAAGTGTCTGTCGCTCTTCTTCATTGCTACGGGGGTGCTTCTGATTTCAAAGAAGGCGAAGTAAGGCTACACGTTCTGTGCGGGCTTGGCCGCGCCAGCGTTTCCCGGCGAGATGGCCGGAGGGCGGCCGATTCATGGCGCGGCCTCAGCTTGACATGGAGAGATGATTTTGGTAGTGTAGGGACGTTATGTTTTCATTGCTTTCAGACAAGCTCGATGATGCCTTTCGCAAGTTGCGAGGGCTCTCCAAGATATCCGAATCGAATATAGCCGAGGCGATGCGCGATATACGCATGGCGCTGCTAGATGCGGATGTGGAGTATAGCGTGGCGAGAGAGTTCATGGCCCATGTTAAGGAGAAGGCGATGGGGGTAGCCGTGCTCAAGACGGTGAAGCCGGGTGAGCAGATTGTCAAAATTTTCCGGGATGAGCTGGCCGATTTATTGGGGGGGGATGCTGCGGAGTTAAATTTGGAAGCGCCGGGGCGTATTCTTGTGGTAGGTTTGAATGGTGCCGGTAAGACAACGACCAGCGCCAAGCTGGCTCGCAAGCTGAAGCAGGAGGGGCGCAAACCTCTTCTGGTGGCATGCGACTTGGTGCGCCCCGCTGCGATTGACCAGTTGGCTACCCTTGCCGGCCAGATTGATGTGCCGGTATATACGCCGTCTCCCACGGAAAAGGATGTCATCCGCGTGGCAAAGGATGCCCTGCGCTGGGCTGAGGGGGTAGAGCATGATGTCATTATCTTCGATACCGCAGGGCGGCAGGAGGTGGATGAACCGCTGGTGGAGGAGCTGCGCAAGCTTGCCAAGTATCTGAAACCCAACGAGGCGCTACTGGTAGCAGACGCCGCAACCGGCCAACAGGCGGTACGTGTGGCGCAGACTTTTGATAAGGCGGTGGGGCTCACCGGTATTATTCTGACCAAGTTGGATGGTGATGCTCGCGGTGGCGCGGCGTTGTCCATGCGCGCGGTCACGGGCAAGCCCATCAAGTACATTGGCGAGGGTGAAAAGCTGGACATGTTCGGGGCGTTTGTGCCGCAGCGCATGGCCGACCGCATTCTTGGCATGGGCGACATTGTGGGCTTGGTGGAAAAGGCAGCAGAGAAGATAGACGAGAAATCTGCCATGAACTCTGTTTCGCGTATGATGAGCGGAGAGTTTAATTTTAATGATTTCTTGGAGCAGATGCGTATGATGCAGAATTTGGGGCCATTGGAGGGGTTGCTGGGGTTGCTGCCGGGGTTCAGCAAAATCAAGAAGCAATTGCCGGATGGGGCGCTGGATCCCAAAAAGCTCAAGCACATGGAGGCGATTGTGCTTTCCATGACACCGGCAGAGCGAGCTAATTACAAGTTGCTGATTCCGAGCCGCCGCCGCCGTATAGCCAAGGGTTCCGGGCGTACGGAGATTGAGGTGAATCGCTTCATCAAGAACTTTAAGGATATGAAGGAGATGATGAGCGGGAAGGGCAAGATGGGCAGCATGATGAAAGCCATGGGCAAGATGAAGATGCCGCCCGGTGATGCTGCCGGTGGAGGTATGCCGGATTTATCTGCGCTGATGGGTGGAGGCATGCCGGATATGAGCCGCATGCCCAAGATGCCCGGGGGCATGAATGCTTTTCGTGGCCTTTTTGGCGGAAGAAGATGATAGGAAATCTCCTCTTCTTGCGTAGAGTTTTAGTAATACAGCTTATTTATGAAACATCTGATGGCTACGCTGACCATGGGCGCCGCACTTGCCGCAACAGCTTTGGCTGGGGTGGATGCGATGCAGAACTTGCAGAAACCGCAATCGGGCAAAGCTGCTGAATTCTCGTTTGGCGGGGAGAAAAATCGGGAATTTCTGCTGGATGGGAAACCCTTCCAAATTCGTGCGGGCGAGATGCACCCACAGCGCATTCCCCGTGCGCATTGGCGGCATCGCATCCAAGCAGCCAAGGCAATGGGGCTCAACACAATAGCATTCTATGTGTTCTGGAATGATATTGAAAAGGAAGATGGCAGCTATGACCTGACCGGCATGCGCGATATCGGGGCATTCATTGATTTGTGTGCCGAGGAGGGGATGTGGGTGCTTTTCCGCCCCGGCCCTTATGTGTGTGGTGAGTGGGATTTGGGCGGATTGCCGGCGCGCTTGATGAAAGAGAAGGGGGCCCACCTGCGCACCATGAAGAATGCTCATTTCATGGAGGAGCAAACGCGCTATCTGGAAAAGATGGCTGAGATTGTGCTGCCGCGTCTGTGCAAGAACGGTGGTCCGGTGCTGATGGTGCAGCTGGAAAATGAATACGGTAGCTACAATTCCCCGCATTCGCATGTGGAGTACATACAGTGGCTCAAGAAATTCTGGGAAGAGAAGGGGGCCGGGCCGTTTTATTTGTCGGAAGGAACCACCCGGCGCCACTTGCGCTTTGCGGTACCGGGGGTTGCGCTGGGCTTGGATCCGGCAGAGCGGGAAAAAGATTTCCAGGTGGCGTGGAGCGTGAATCCGGAAGTTCCCGTATTCTCCAGCGAGACCTATCCCGGATGGCTGCGCCACTGGGGTGAGGGCAACTGGAAACCCTCTCGCGAGGTGTTGGATGTGGTACGCTGGTACATGAAAGAGGGTAAATCTTTCAACCTCTTTGTGCTGCATGGTGGTACGAATTTCGGTCTGACGGCCGGGGCCAACTGCAACAGCGATGAAAAGGCAGATGACATTGAGCCGGATTTGACCAGCTATGACTACGGCTCCCCCATCGGTGAGCATGGCAACCTGACTACGGAATACTATGAGTACCGAGATATCATCAAATCTGCTTTGCCGGCAGAAGCTCAGGTGCCGGAGCCTCCCACCACTCCTGCTACGATGGAGATAGCTGCGTTTACCCCCGAAAAGGCAGAGGCCTTTGGCCGTTATTTTGCCCAGCCTACTTTCACTTATGATGAGCCGCCCACTCTGGAAGCCTTGGGGCAGAACCAAGGGATGGCCATTTATTGTGCCACATTGCCGGCCGGGCCGGAAGCCACGTTGAATTGCCGCGTGCATGATATGGCACAGGTTTATGTGGATGGCAAGTTTGTGGGCGCTATCAATCGGATGAAGGGGCAGAGTAGTATCCGCATCCCCGCTCGTGCTGAGGCGCAAAGCGTGCGCATTGTTGTTGATACTTTCGGGCACATCAATTTCCACCACAAGATGGAAAGGGATAACAAGGGTATTGTGGATGCCGTGACTTTGGATGGTACACCGGTGACCGGCTGGAAAGTTTCATTGCTGCCTCTCAAGACGGTGCCCCAGCCGTGTAGCCCCCGGCGCGCATGTGTCAACATTAAGCAGACGCAAAGCGGATGCTTCAGGGCAGAGGTGATGCTGGATAAGGTGGCTGATACTTTTCTTGATATGTCAGCTTGGGCCAAGGGGTATGTGTGGGTGAACGGCCACTTGTTGGGGCGCTACTGGAGCATAGGCCCGCAGCAGCGCCTGTACTGCCCGGCAGAGTGGCTCCGGGAAGGCAAGAACGAGGTGTTTGTGCTGGATACACATCGCACAGCCCCCGCTCCCATTCGTGGCTGCACAGAGCGCAATACGGAGGTGCTGATCGATACGGAAAACGCCAACAACGTCTGGTAAGCCCTCCCCCTGCAAATGACAAAAATCCCCTTCCGGCCTGTGGGTCGGAAGGGGATTTTGGCATTCACTTGATTGGAGGATTAGTGCTTGTTGCGGCGGAGGTACGAGAAGAGAATCCAGCCGGCCCAAGCGAGGTCGAGCACACCAAATATGTAGAAGATGGTTTGCGCGGTTCCGGGTTCCATGCCGTAGGCGTGGTTGATGAACAATACGCCCAGTAGTGCAAAGAGGACGCAGCGAACGATGGTGACGGTGCGGGATTGGTATCTCATCTCTCTCGTTTTTGGTTGGAAATTATTTTGTAAGGCTCATCAGCTCCATCTCAAAAATAAGGGTGGAGTTCGGGCCGATGCTGCCGGGGCCGTTGGCGCCGTATGCCAGATTAGCGGGAATCGTCACGCGCCACTTGGCACCCACAGGCATGAGCTTGAGCGCTTCTGTAAAACCGGGAATCACTTGGCGGATGTTGAATTTGACCGGTTGTTGGGACTGGTCGAACACCGTGCCATCTACCAGCGTACCCTTGTACATGACCTCGGCGGTGGGAGCATCTCCGTGTGTGGCTGCATCATACTTCTCGCTGCCACCGGGGATGATGACTTCATACTGCAAGCCGCTCTCCGTGGTGGTAACCTCGGGGCGTTTGCCATTTTCGGCCATATACTTGCGGCCCAATTCCAAGTTTTCTTCACCTTTCTTGGCGGCGCGGCCTTGCAGCATGGAGATGAACTCCTGCTGGTAACGCTCCACCTTATCATCGATGAGGCTCATGTCCATATCGTTGCCCAAGGCATCCTGCACACCCTTGGCCAGCGCAGCACCTTCCAAATCATCTGCCGTGAGGCCGGGCAGCATTTGGGGGAGCATCTGGCTGCCGAGACGGTGGCCGATGAGGTAGGACATCACTTTCTTCATTTGTTCTTGGTCTGACATGGCGCTCATTCTACGCCTTTTTTGTGCAAAAGACAAGCATGTTGCCGGACATAAAACTTTCAATTCGAGAGAAAAGGTGATAGATTACGGGCATGGACGGTCGTTTTGCTATTGTATCGTTGGGGTGCGCCAAGAATCTGGTTGATTCTGAGGTGATGGCCGATGTTATGCTGAAAAATGGGTACGACAAGGTAGAGCCCGAACAGGCAGATGTACTCATCATCAACACTTGTGCCTTTATTGACCCTGCTAAGCAAGAGGCGATTGATACCATTTTTGCTGCCACGCGAGCCCGAGAGAACGGAGAGGCCCCCGCAACACAAAAAATCATTGTTGCCGGATGTCTTTCCCAACGCTATGCCAAGGAATTGGTGGATTTGATGCCCGAGGTGGATTGCTTTTTGGGGGTGGACTATGTGTGCAAGGTGGCAACGGTAGCCAAAGCTTGCCTTGAAGGAAGCGCAGAGAAGGTGTATAGCACGAAAGTTTCTACCTTGGTGCCGGATTTTGGTGAAACGCGCTATCGTTTGACTCATAAGCATTTTGCCTACGTGAAAATTGCCGAGGGGTGCAACCACGCCTGTTCATATTGCGTGATTCCGCGCATCCGCGGTGCACACCGCAGCCGCCCCCAAGCCAATGTGCTGCGAGAGGTGCGCGCCCTAGTGGAGCAGGGGGTGAAGGAAATCAACCTCATTGCCCAAGATACCACCTACTACGGCATGGACAAATGGGAAGAAAAAGCACAGCGAACCAGTGGGGTGGATTCCAGCCGCGGTGAGTCGCTTGCTACCCTGCTGCGAGAGATTAACGACATACCCGGCGATTTTTGGGTGCGCGTGCTCTACACACACCCCGCGCATTGGAGTCAAGAGTTGATAGATACCTTTGCCCAGTGTGAAAAAGTGGTGAAATATGTGGATATACCCTTGCAGCATATCTCTGCCCACATCCTAGAGGAACAACGCCGCAAGACGGATGGTGATTACATCCGCAATCTCATTCGCAACTTGCGCGCAGCCGTGCCGGGTATTGGCCTGCGCACCACCTTTATCAGCGGCTTGCCCGGTGAGACGGAAGATGACCACGCCGAGCTGCGCGATTTTATCCGCGAGTTCCGATTTGAGCGTGCCGGAGTGTTCCCTTACTCCCGCGAAGAAGGCTCCTTGGCCGCCCGCATGAAAAACCAAGTGCACCACTCTACCCGCAAACGCCGCGCCAATGAACTCTCTATGATTTTGGCCGGTATTGCAGATGAGATTGGCCTGGAGTGTGTGGGACAGACCCTGCGAGTGCTGGTGGATGCCCCCGGAATTGCTCGCGGGCCATGGGATGCACCGGATGTGGACGGCACCATTCACGTGGATCCGGCGCTGCCCGTGGGCGAGTTTGCAGAGGTGGAAATTGTGGATGCCATCGCCTACGAACTCTTTGCGGAGGGTGCCACGGATGATTCCGAGGAATAATGCCCCCCCAAACAGGTGATTTTTTGCTCTCTGTCTCACTTTATGAGTGACTTTGCTTTCCGGATTTGGTAGGATAGTCTCACTAGCTATGATGAAACAGTTTTCTCACGCCGCCCTCTTCTCTCTGATGGCCCTTGGAGCCTTGTCTGCTGCTCCCGGTCTGTATGCCCAGGAGGCCGACCCCGCTGCCACACAACGCGCCCGCCGCCAAATGGCCGTGAGGGATGCCATGCAAGAGCTGCAAGAAGCACGCTTGGCTTATCAGGCTCGCCGCTATAGTGAAGCCGTGGAGCACTACCGCAACGCATTGGCCGTATTGCCCAAGGCTCCGGCTACCGCTGCACAGGAAAAGTTTATCAGGGAGAGTCTCTCGGATGCGCTGATTGCCAAGGCGATAGATTACCGTGCCGTGGGGCGTACGGATGAAGCCATTTCCTTCCTCAAGGAGGCCTTGGAACTGGCTCCCGGCAACCAGCGAGCCAAGGTGGAGCTGGTGCACACCTCCGACCCGGTGCGCACCAATCCTGCGCTTACCCCGCAGCATGTGGGTGATGTGGAGGAGGTGAGCCGCTTGCTTACATTGGGGTATGGCTATTTGGATTTGGGGAAGTACGATGAAGCCATCCGCACGTTCCAATCCGTAGCACAGTATGACCAGTACAACTCTGCTGCTCAGCGTGGTATAGAGCAGGCACACAAGCGCCGCTCGCAGTACTACCGCACCGCCCATGATACTACACGTGCTCACATGCTGGAGAAGGTGGATGCCGAATGGCGCGAGGAAGACTATGCGGACGAGGTGGTGGATATGCAAGTGCATGGCGAGGCTGCCGGCGCGATGGTGCAGTCGGATGCCGAGCTTTTCAACTCCTACGCTGAGCGTTTGGAGAGCATGGTGCTGCCCTCCATCGTGTTTGATGATGCCGGTATCATGGATGTGATTGAGGCTCTGCAAAACCAGATTCGCCGCTTTGAAAGCCAGAATGCATCCACCGGGCGCAACATCAATATCACTTCCAACTTCGGCACACCGGATACACCCGGGTACAAGGAATTGATGGAGCGCACCGTCCGCTTGAATCTTTCCCAGGTATCCATCAAGGCAGTGTTGGATTTGCTGGCCTCGCAGTTGGATATCAACTACTACTTTACGCCCACGGGTGTGGAGCTTTCCTACTCCGGCAAGAACTTTGGCCCCATGGTAGACCGCACCTTCTTTGTGCCGCCGCATTTCTTTGATGCCCCGGCAGACGGAGGCGGGGAAGATGAGGAAGAGGATGCATTTAGCGATGGCGGCGGGGCCATGAAGATTCAGCGTGTCAACCCGGTGGCGGTGCTCAAGAGCATGGGTATTTCGTTCCCGGAAGGCTCCAATGCCCGCTATTTGCCGGCGGCTCGTCAGCTCCGCGTGCGCAACACCGCACACAACATGGCAGATATTGAGGAGTTGCTCAGCGTGCCGCTGGAGGGTGAGCGCCAAGTGGTGCTCAGTGTCACCGTGATGGAAGTCTCTGAGACAGATTTGAATGAATTGGGCTTTGAATGGTTGCTCAACGTGAGCTTGGATGGGGAGAATTTCCTGAGTGGCGCCGTGGAAGGAACGACCTCTGCCGCCACAGGCTTGCCCACCTTTTCCACCGTGGCGCACCCCGAATCCACGAGCCAAGCGCCACCTTCCATCAGCAATGGGTTGCGCTCCGGCTCCAAGGCCATCAGCATCTCCGGCATTGATAAGTTGATTTCCACCGGTTCTGCGGCAGGATACAGCAGTATGTTGGATGCACCGGCTCCTGCTATTTTTGGTATTCGCGGAGTGTGGAACGCTGCGGATGTGACGATGATTATGCGTGGCCTTTCGCAGAAAAAAGGAGTGGATATTCTGCAAAATCCTCGTATTGTCTTCTCTCCCGGTGCGGAGGAGCAGATTACCTTTGCCAACGTGAAGGAGCTCTTCTTCCCTGAGTCATACGAGCAAGGTGAAATTCAAATGACCAATGGCCGCACCAATTACGAGGAAGGCTTGGATGGTGAGCGTAGAGCGACCGGCAGCTCCAGTGGTAATGTGATTGCCACCGGTGCCACGCCGCAGGATTTTGTGCGCTTTGGCATGACAGATGAAGGCGTTGGTGGTGTGGGTACCATCATGCAGATTCACAATGCGGAGATTTCTGAAGGTGGACAGTTTGTCACCATTTCGCTGACAACGACAGTCAATGAATTTGAAGGGTTCATCAACTGGGGGTCCCCCATCAATGCTGTTGTGTGGAGCGCCGATAACGAAGATAAGATGGTGAAGCTTGAGTTGTCTCCCAACCGCATTTTGATGCCGATGATTAAGCGCTACCGCGAAAACACCAAGGTGACGGTAACGCCCGGTACCGTACTTGTGTTGGGCGGTTTGAAAGAGGCCAAAATGGTGCGCTACGAAGATAAGATTCCCGTTTTGGGTGATTTGCCGTTGGTGGGGCGTTTGTTCCGCTCATCCGGCGAAGAGAAGGTGCGCAAGGCTTTGCTTTTCTTTGCAAAAGTAGATGTGGTAGATCCCACGGGGCGAGATGTCAAGACCGGCAAGCGTCCTGATGAGGTAGTGGATAATATGTAATTGATGCAGCTAGCTGATGAGTAAGCATAATGATAAGTACACGATTGATGGGGATGATGAATCGCAGGTTCGCAACATCATTCGTCGTTTGAATGAAGACAGACCTGCGCAGGAAAAATCCCGAGAAGTCGTTGTGCGAGCAGATGGCTCAAAAGCCATTCGTGTGACGAAGAAACGCAAAATGATGATGACGAACGAGGAGCGGAATCGCCGTTCCCGCCGTTCGTTTGTCATGATATTGCTGGTGGGTTTTTTGGTGTGTGCCGCTTTTGTGGCCTTTTTCATGTACCGCATGACCTCGATGACCGGCTCTGCATACCTTTCGGAGCAAGAATCGGCCTTGGCGCAGGCATGGGGTGCCACGCAGGTGCGCTGTGCAGGGTCCAGCATAGATGGGCTGGAGCTTTCTATTGCTAGTGTGGTGGCGGATTTCCCGGAAGACGCATTTTTGCAGCGCGTGGAACTCACTGATGTCAAAGCAACCCTTGCTGCTTCCACGTTCCTTTCCGGGCGCATTAAGGCAGATGAGTTGAGCATTCGCCGTGCGAGCGTGATGTTGTCTCCCACGGTGCGCCATTTGAAGATGCCCCGCCAAAACGGAGACGATTTGTGGAATATTAAGCGAGTGGAATGCGCGGATTTGAACGTATCATTTGGTGGTCAGGATGCGGAAGCGCCCATCTCCTTGCGGCAGGCTCCGGCATACATGTATGGTTCGACCGGCGCGCGCGTGGTCATGTTGAATGGCGGCTTGCTGATGATGCGTGGTTGGAAGCCCGTCTCGTTGACAGAGGGCAAGATGCGCTTCACCCCCACCTCCATCGAGGATATCAGCCTGCGTGGTACTACAGACCCCACTCGCAAGAAGGCAGATGGGCGACCTGATTCGATGGTGCACATTTCCGGCACTATTGCCGGGGATTCCGCATTGGACGCACCGCTGATGCTGGATGCAGACAATATGAACTTCGCTGATTTTACCAACGGTGCATTCGCTCATTTCTTCACCGCACAGACAGAGGCTATTGGTAAAGGAAGTCAGAAACCGCTGGCTTTTATAGCATTACCTATGGAAACAACGGCCCCTCGTTTCAGCGGTGTGTTCCATGTGAAAGACGTCCGCATGACCTCTTTCCCGGCCATGATGATTTTCACCGAGCATATTGACCCGAAATACCGCAAACGCTACCTGCCGCCCATGATATCTCATGGTGCTGTCACCCTTAGCGAGGCAGATGGCGGCATCACAATGGCCATTGCAGAAAACGATATGGTTGAGAGGGACTTGCTCTCTCTGCGCGCAAGAGTGACGGTGGATGCGGCCAATCAGCTGACCGGCACGATTGATTATGGTTTGCCTGCTATCCTGACGCGAGTGGAATACCCCGATGGGCTCTCCGACCCCATGTTCCGCGAAGATGGTCGCTATGCTTGGTTTTGCACACAAGTGTCCGGCCCGGCCAACCAGCCTACAGACAATGCTGAGCAGCTGGATGTAGCGGCAGAAGGCCCACGCAAGCTGCGTCCTGCGCGCTCGCCCTTTGATGTGATTGATGTGGAGCGTATCAGCCAGCGCGTCAGCGCGGCAAATGCAGAGCAGCAGCCCCAATCTCAGCCCGAGCCGCCGCCGGCACCTGCCCAACAGCTCAATCCCTTCGGCAGCGATGCTCATACGCCGCAGCCTCCCACCTCTTCTTTCCAAGAGAGCCACACCACCTTGCCGACCGGTGGTGGGTTGACACTTCCGGTAGACAGCTCCATCTTTGGTGGCGGATTATAAATCCTAAGACGCATATATGGGATCGGAAATACGACAGAAGTGGTGGACGCGCCCGTTGGGGCATCTTCTATGGTGCTTCATGGCCTTGCTGTGTGCCACCTTGCGCAAGCGTATGATAAACCTCAACGGGGAAGATGACGCTTGGGGCGAGTATCAATGCGTGTGCGCTCTTTGGCACAACCGCGTGTTTGTACCCTGTCATTTGTACCGCTACGTGTTGAAAGGGAAGCTCCCCATGAGTATGCTGACCAGCGCCAGCAAAGATGGAGCCCTGCTGACCACCATAGCCAATGATTATGGCATGCGTACGGTGCGTGGCTCCAGCCACCGCCGTGGTGCTGCGGGGTTCCGCGACATGGTGCGCGAGCTGGATGCCGGGTGTTGCATGTGTATCACGCCGGATGGGCCCAAGGGCCCGCTCTACAAGTGTCGCCCCGGTGTGGTGCGCTTGGCCTCCATGAGTGGGTATCCCATCATTCCTGCGTGTATAGAGTATTCATCCTGCTGGCGCATTTCGAAGGCTTGGGATGGCTTTATCATTCCCAAACCGTTTTCCCGCGTTACCCTTACATGGGGCAAGAAAATATACGTGCCGGCCGATATCACCGAAGAACAACAGGCAGAGTATTGCCGTATGGTAGAAGAGGCACTCGCTCATGGCACACCGGATTTTCCCCCACTTGATATTGACAAATAATCACATATACTATGGCTACGACAATTATTGACGGTAAAGAGGTATCACAGCGCATACGCGAGAGTCTCAAGGCCGAAATTGCAGAATTGACTGCCGCCGGGCGCACTCCGGGGTTGGCAGTGGTGTTGGTGGGGGAAGATCCTGCCTCTCAAGTGTATGTAGGCTCCAAGGTGCGCGCCTGCGAGGAGCTGGGCATCTATTCCCAAAAATGGGCTTTGCCGGCAGAAACGACGCAAGATGAACTGGTCGCATTGATTCACAAGCTCAATGCAGATGAGCGCATCCACGGCATTTTGGTGCAGAGCCCCCCTCCGCCTCATATTGATGAGGAGGCCGTCATCCTCAATATCGATCCCCGCAAGGATGTGGATGGCTTCCACCCCGTCAACGTGGCCAAGTTGGTGCTGGAGGAAGATGATGGTTTTGTGCCGTGCACACCGCTGGGCTGCATGGAGCTGCTCAAGGCATACGGCATAGAGACTGCCGGGAAACACGCCGTGGTGATAGGGCGCAGCATGATTGTGGGCAAGCCGATGGCTAATTTGTTGGTCAGCAAGCAAGCGAATGCAACCGTCACGATTGCACATTCCCGCACCGCCGATTTGCCCGGCCTTTGCCGCACGGCAGACATCATCGTGGCAGCAGTGGGGCGCCCTGAAATGGTGACGGCAGATTACGTGAAACCCGGCGCAGTGGTGCTGGACGTAGGTATCAACCGCATCGAGGATGCCACACGCCCGCGCGGCTACCGCATTGTGGGCGATGTGGATTATGCCGCCGTGTGCGATAAGTGTGCTGCCATCACCCCCGTGCCGGGCGGTGTTGGCCCTATGACTATCGCCATGCTCATGGCCAATACGGTGAAAGCTTGCCGTCAACTCACATGCTGAGGCGTATCATTCAATGCTAGAAATGAGCCACCGCATCAGCGCGGTGGTTTTTTTTTGCCGCCGCATCAGCTCAGGCATGCGGGGGGCGCCATTGTGCCAACTGCTCCGGGAAAAGGCAGGTGCGGCAGCTGCTCCCGGCGCAGAAATCTGCATCTATTTGCAGCAGCGCTTGGTGGGCAAAACAGTGGCGAAGCAGGGGTTGCACATCCTCGCGCTCGCCAAAGAGACGCTGCGCAGTGCGGCTGATGCTCCCGGGAAGAGATGCCGCTTTCATAGCAAGATAAGTGAGCCAAGCCGCATCGCTCTCATCCTGCACGTAGACGTGATTCACCAGAAAATCGTTGATGCGCGCGCCGCCTGCCAGGGCCATGCGCTTCTTTGCGGGAGCGGAGGGCAGGGTGTAGTGCATATCCCAATACGGGTGGCGCAGGTTTGCCAGCAACTCACGCAGTCTCTTTGCTCCGGCGGCATTGAGCAGGGGGTATAATGTGCCCCATTCCTTAGCGGCAGTGGCTAGGGCTGCCACTCTGCGGTGTGGGTGGTTTTGGGGGCGGGTGGCGGCGTAGGACCAAGCAATTTCGCGGCCTCCGCTTAGGGAAAAATCTTGCTGGGCCGGCCACCACGCATCCCATACGCTGCGGTGGTAGGTGCGGGTGGTGGTATCTGCTTTTTCCGGCAGCACAGGCAAGAGGAAGCCGGCTACGCCAAAAAGGATGGCTTCTTCCCTGCCTCGTATTTGTTTGAGGGGGGCTCGAGAGGCCAGTAGCCGCATGGCTCCCTTGTTGGCGCTGTAGCCCAGCGTTTCTGCCAATGCCTCATACCACGCTTGTTCATTCCCGCATTGGCGAGCTTTGGCTCGGAAGAGCTTTCGCTTTTTATCGGCTCGGTGAGCGGCAGCAGCTTGAAGCAGGGATTGGATGCTCTCCAAGGGCATCTTTGCCAGGGGCGCGGCGCAGCGTGGCAGCTGAATGCCCGGCCTCACGGGTGCTTGCCCGGTAGCTTGTTGCCATGCTTCCGGAGCCAAATAAAGCACGGGAATATCGCGGTGCTGAGAGTCGCGTGTGTACCAGCCTTGAGGGGGGCGCGTGAGCACCACATG
>Ga0233362_1000046_pt1 | contig 30560 bp, 20 predicted proteins | sample ElkDunMinimDraft_22_FD_180674 | JGI IMG/M metagenome (GOLD analysis project Ga0233362, IMG submission 180674) | Fecal eukaryotic communites from dung pellets of Tule Elk in California, USA - Elk Dung C1 | ecosystem: Host-associated > Mammals > Digestive system > Large intestine > Fecal | place... | reverse complement strand
GTCTTCGTCGTGTGGTCTGTCACCCATTGGTTCCATTCCTCCTCCGTCACCATCAGGGTGATGGCTTTCTTCTTGAGGTCCAGCGTGAGCGTGCAGTATTCATCGGCCAAGCCCAGCAGGTCGTACAGATTCGTGCTCTCAGTCACACCCTCCAGGGTCTTGAAGGTAATGAGATTGTAGCCCTTATTCACCTTGATATCCAAACCTTCCTGCAATCCGAGGTCGATATTGCCGTTGAAGGTCAGTGTCTTGCTCACCTTGATGGTCTGCAACTTGGTGGAAGTCAGGTTGATGCTGCCGCTTTCCAAGGTCATGTTGGCGGCGGAGAGCGCCCCGCTCAGCGTGATGCTGCTGTCGCTCAGGAGCAAATCGCCCTTCACGGCCAGGTTCATGGCCTTGCCCTTGGCCTTATCCTCCAGCGTGATGGTGGACTTGTCTGCCAGCGACAGGTTCCCCGCCACGGTCATGCTACCGTTAGCGGTGATGGTGGAGTGGACGAACGTGTTGGTGATGGGCAGTTTATCAGCCCCCTTGGCCATCGTGAGCGCAATACTCTGCGCGGCCAGCTCATTCTCCAACTTGATATCGGCGTTGGTCAGATTCATGCTGCCCGCGGTGAGCTTGCCTGTGAGGTAAAGTTCGGTAGCATCATCCTTGGCGGCATCGGCAATATCCAACGCGCCCTTCACCGTGAGGCCCAGCGCTTTCTTCTTCTTGGCTTCCTTGGCAGGGTCGGCATCATCCTTGAGGCTAAGGCTCGAATCCGTCAGTTGCAGACCTCCTGTCACGCTCATGCTCGCATCGGCTTCGATGGAGGAAGAGGTCAGCGAGTTGGCGGCATTCTTGCCGGAAAGGGTGATGCTTTGCGGCGTGGCGTTGGTGAGAGTGAGGGTGGAGCTGCCCATTACCAACGAAGCGGCATTCAGCTTACCGGTGAGCGACAGGGTCGAGGTATCCTGCAGTGAGAGGCCGCCCTTCACCGTGAGGCCCAGCGCCTTGGGCTTGGCGGCGGCATCCCCCAGCGTGAGGCTTGAGCCATTCATCGCCAGTGAACCCGCCACGGTCATGCTGCCGTTGATATCCAGCGTGGAATCGGTGAAGGTGTTGGTAACAGGCTGTTTATCAGCATCCTTGGCCAGCGTGAGCGTGATGCTCTGGGCGGTCAGCTCGTTCTCCAGCGTGATATCGGCGTTGGTCAGATTCATGCTGCCCGCGGTGAGCTTGCCCGTGAGATAGAGCTCAGTGGCGGCATCCTTTGCTGCATCGGCAATATCCAGCGCGCCCTTCACCGTGAGGCCCATGGCCTTGGGCTTGGCGGCGGCATCCTCCAGCGTGAGGCTTGAGCCATTCATCGCCAGCGAGCCCGCCACGGTCATGCTGCCGTTGATATCCAGTGTGGAACCGGTGAAGGTGTTGGTAACAGGCTGTTTATCAGCATCCTTGGCCAGATTGAGCGTGATACTCTGGGCGGCCAATGCATTCTCCAGCGTGATATCGGCGTTGGTCAGGTTCATGCTGCCGGCACTCAGCTTGCCTGTGAGGTACAGCTCGGTGGCATCATCCTTGGCGGCATCGGCAATGCGCAGCGCGCCCTTCACCGTGAGGGTCTGAGCCTTCGGCTTGGCGGCATCTGCCCAATCATGCAAGGCGAGTGTACTATTACTCAGCGACAGACCACCTGCCACCGTCATGCTGCCCATGATATCCAGCGTGGAGCCGTTGGTGAGCTCGCTCGTGGCATTCTTATCCTTGAGCGTGAGCTTCTGCGGCTTGGGCTGATTCTTGGTGGTGATGTCTTCCTCTGCCATGGCCAGCGTGAAGGTGGAATCATCCATCTCCAAATCTGCCGCAGTGAAAGCACCGTAGAGATTGACATTGGCCTTGGCACTCAACTCTGCTAGGCCGTTGAGCGTCACCGCCATGGGTTTGGCGTTTTCCATCTCCAGCTTGCCACCCTGCATCGTGAGCGAGTAGGCGTTCAGCTTGCCCTCCGATTCCAACGTGCCGCCGGCAATCGTGATGGCAGAGCTCTTGGCATTCATTGCGAGCCCCTTGGAGCCCACTTCCAGCTCGCCGGAGATATTCAGGCCATTGGTCGTCAGCTTGCCGGTGGATTCCAACTCCACCTCACCCGTCACATACACCGTGCCGGTACCGGAAAGCGTGCCGCCCACCTCACCACCCGCTAAGGTAGCCTTTTCCTTGATATTCAACACCGAGCCCTTCAGCAGCTCACCATCGGTCATCGTGAACTCGCCCGCGTACTTGGCACCGCCCTTGATGGCCGCTTCACCAGCCAGCGTGATGTCATTCGCCACGGCCTTGCTTGCCAAATCGAGAGTACCCCCCATGAGACTAATCACGCCTGTACCAAAAGATGTAGCTCCCTTGGTCTTAACGACACCGGCCTCAATGAACGTGCCACCGCTATAGGTATTGCCATCGTTCATCGTCAGTGTTCCCTTGCCGCGTTTGACAATGCAACCTTCGCCAATGATGGCACCACTATATGAATCCGTCTTCTTCGTGTAGGTGGTCTTGAAGCTCATGGCTTTCTCAATGTCCACCAACACAGAAGCAGGCTCAACCTCTCCATCAATCGTCACGGTTCCCGCCGTATTGAATACCACACGGTTTCCTGTTGCAAATTCGCCGGAATCCTGCCACCCCGTAGCTGAATCAATCGACCATACGGCGCCCTTGCCACCAATCCATGTGTTTTTATCCGTCAGGGTGATGGAGAGGATATGGCTATTTTCATCGTAATGCAGAGTTCCGTAGCCCGTATTCGTGAAACTCGCAGCCGTCACGCCGTGCACATCAGCTCCCAAATAAGCTAAGTCTACCGTTTTGTCCGCATCAATCACAGCATAGCCGGACACAAACGTGTTCACCGCGCTCTTGCCTTCCACCCGGCCTTCCACAGTCAAGGGCAGCCCGCTAAAATGAACAGAACCGCCGTCCAGCGTCAAATAGCCCTTGAGCGTCATCCCGCCCTTGCCGACTGTCAGCGTGTGCCCGGCTGTCAACACGTACGTAGCAATGAGAGTACCTCCATTATTGGTAATATCATTGGTGATATCATTACCCCCGGTATCGAACGAACCTCCATTGATGACTATGTTCCCCGAGCCCAGCGAGGCGCCAGGATTCAGCGTCACATTGCCTCCATTGATTGTTGTGCCGCCGGTATAGTCGTTCGCGCCGTTGGTGATATTCACGTTTCCACCATTGACCGTGAGTGAACTATCACCCGTTATCGTGGAAGAAATCGTGATATCTTCACCATCCACCAACACTTCGGTATCAACGATGCTACCGCCGCTCACGCTGCCGCCATTCACCACAATGCCTCCTCCGGCAGTCGTGGTTCCACCCAGCGTTACATCCCCCTGCACCGTCAGCTGGCCTGCGTATGATGAAGCCCCGCTCAACGTGCCACCGCTTGACGTAATGTCATTGCCGAGGGTCTCCCCATTCAGGTTCAAGGTGCCGTTGTTGAGCGTTACTTCACTGCCACCCAAAGCGCTCGCATTACCGGCCACCAGCTCACCTCCGTTGATGATGGTATCTCCGCTGTAACTATTGTTGCCACTCAAGGTAAGGCTTCCGCCTTCCACTGTCACTGTACTTCCTCCCTCAATGGTGGAAGAAATCGTGATATCCTCACCATCCACCAACACTTCGGTATCAATGATGCTGCCTCCGCTCATACTGCCGCCATTCACCACAATGCCGCCTCCGGCGGTCGTGGCTCCCCCCAGTGTTACATCCCCCTGCACCGTCAGCTGGCCTGCGTATGATGAAGCCCCGCTCAACGTGCCACCGTTTGCCGTAATGTCATTACAGATGACTTCGCCGTTCAGGTTCAAGGTGCCGTTGTTGAGCGTTACTTCACTGCCACCCAAAGCGCTCGCATTTCCTGCAACCAGCGTACCACCGTTCAGCAAGGTATCGCCCGTATAGTTATTATTGCCGTTCGTGATGGTCAGATTACCACCTTGAAGAGTAACCGAACTATCACCGCTAATGGCGGACGATATCGTCATATCCTCGCCCTCGCCATCCACGATGATAGAGGTATCAACAATGTTACCCCCCGAAAGGCTACCTCGATTCACATCGATGCCATCTTCCGCCGTGAAATCGCCCTCAATCTTCACATCGCCAGTTACCGACAATCCACCGCCATATTGTGTGCCACCAGCAAGGATACCACCTGTGGCAAGGATATCGTTCTCCACATCATAACCATTCAAATCAAGCTTGCCAGACTGAAGCTTGATATCGCTGAGGCCAAGGGCAGCGGCATTGCCTGCAACCAGCGTACCACCATTCACCAAGGTATCGCCTGTGTAGCTATTACTGCCATTCGTGATGGTCAGATTACCCCCCTGAAGAGTAACCGAACTATCACCGCTAATGGCGGACGATATCGTCATACCCTCGCCCTCGCCATCCACGATGATAGAGGTATCAACAATGTTACCCCCCGAAAGGCTACCTCGATTCACATCGATGCCACCTTCCGCCGTGAAATCGCCCTCAATCTTCACATCGCCAGTTACCGACAATCCACCGCCATATTGTGTGCCACCAGCAAGGATACCACCTGTGGCAAGGATATCGTTCTCTACATCATAACCATTCAAATCAAGCTTGCCAGACTGAAGCTTGATATCGCTGAGGCCAAAGGCAGCGGCATTTCCTGCAACCAGCGTACCACCATTCACCAAGGTATCGCCTGTGTAGCTATTATTGCTATTGACAGTGATAGCTCCTCCGCCTATTTCCAGCGAACAGGAACCCCTCATCACGGCGTCAATATCGCCTACGAAATCCCCCTCCGCTGAGCGCACCGTCGTGCCATCCATTTCGCCACTCAGCGTAGACTCATCTGTGATGATTACTTCGCCTCCCATCACCTTCACCGTCGCATCTTCGTTGACCTTGAGCGTACCACCCGTCATGTCGATGAGAGACAGCGCCCCGCCGGATTCCCCGCGGATGGTGTTCACCGTGGCTTCGTGACCCTCTGTGATGTAATAGGTCGTGAAGTCCGTTGTTCCCTCTGCGGTGGCCATGCCGTTTTGGCCCAGCACCAATTCAATGTCACCGTGCTTGATGGTGGCCGTGCTGTTGAGGATTCCTCTGTTATTCACCAACTTGATGCTGTAGGCACTGCTCGTCTGGAAGCCGTTTCCGTTGCCCTTCGTGTATGTGATACCATGATCGGTCAAGGCTCCTACATTGGTCACATCCAGCGTGCCGCTGATGTTGAGCGTGCCGTCATTTGAGAAAACAGAGGTCATTACCCACGTGATACCATTCTGCACAACAATAGCACTCTTCCCTTCTGTCTTCAGCGCATTCGCAAATTGAGCATTCCCTATTTCCAAGGTAGCTCCATTCAACGTAACCATCCCCAAACCCAAGGCATGAGCAGCCCCCGCAACAATTGTACCGCCGAGAACCGTTGTGTCTCCCGTGTAATCATTGACGATATTGATAGTCAGTTTACCTTCACCTTGCTTAGTCAGTGTCATGTCGCCCGTCAACTTGCCACCAGCATTCGCATCTGCATTCCAGATGTAATCCTCGGCGCTGTCCACCAGCACACTATCAGGGGCTATATCGCCCACCAGCGTCACCGTACCAGCCCCCTCATCTCCGAACACAACATCTACGCCATCCTTGTATTCGTAATCAATATCATTCTGCTCCCAGTTTCGAGACGTAGTATTCCACTTGCCATCAGCACTTTCATTTGTCCAAGTAGCGGCCAACAATTCGGGCCTAGAGTCAAAAATCAACCATAATGTACCTCCACTCCAATTTAAGTTTTCAAACGAAACCTCCCAGCCAGAAGTTCCGCTTTCAACTATCACGTTCTCACTATTCCAGTTAATCGGTTGATTGACACCAGAAATCAAGGCAAAGGGCTGACCATACGTAACACCAGCAACAGATGTGATATGCAACGTCATCGTCCCCTCCAGAGTCAAGGAACCATCCAAGGTCAATGCCGCATTAGTACTATACTCGTCAACAACTTGAACAGCAAGAGTACTCCCATTCTTCATGAGTATATTACCTGATACAGAACTTGTGCCGACGATATCAAACGTTGTTCCCTCATTAAAAATCAGTGAGTATCCCGCATGATTCAGTGTAGCCGCTTTCACCCGCACCATAGCGCTACTGCCCTCTACAGCCGTGATGCCATGGCCTTTGTAAATCGCGCCATCCTCCACACGCAGACAACCGCCATACAAGTTGGTCATCGCATAGACCTCACTCGTGAGGGAGTTAATGATTTCCTGCTCGGTACCAGCCACGTTCCCCTTCACGGCGTACAAATCATCTTCCACGTACGCCCCCGTGAAGAGGATATCACCCGCTTGCTTGTGCTCCACACCTTCGTCGTCCGTGTAATCCGCATTCAGATGGAAGGTCGACCCCGATGCGATGTACACCGAATCGCGGAACTCGATACTCTTCCCCTCCGCAGCCGACAAGGAAATGACATGTCCACTTCCCCCCGCGTAGATACTGCGCAGGCGATAAGCGCTGCCCGATTGCTCCACATTCTTCTCAAACAAAACGGAGTCATTGTTCTGAATGAACACATCGCCCGTAGTATAAATCGCGCCGCCTCTCGCGTAGTAGGGGCTGCGCGTTGTGCTCGTCGTGTTCCCGCTGAACTCCACGCTCTCGTTGTCACTCAGAGTGATGGTGCTGTAGCTATCCCCATAAATCGCGCCGCCGTACGCGTCGGAGGAGCCGCTCACCGTGTTCCCGCTGAACTCCACGCTCCCGTTGCCACTCAGGGTGATGGGGCTGGAGCTATTCCCATTAATCGCGCCGCCGTACGCGTACCAACCACTCGCCGTGTTCCCACTGAAGCTCACGCTCCCGTTGCCACTCAGGGTGATGGGGCTGGATCTAGACCCATCAATCGCGCCGCCGTACGCGTAGGTGCTGCCACTCGCCGTGTTCCCGCTGAATGTCACGCTCTCGTTGCCACTCAGGGTGATGGGGCTGGAGCTAGGCCCATAAATCGCGCCGCCGTACGCGCCAGCGGAGCTGCTGCTCGCCGTGTTCCCGCTGAATGTCACGCTCTCGTTGCCACTCAGGGTGATGGTGCTGCCATCCCCATAAATCGCGCCGCCGGACGCGGAGGAGGAGCTGCTGCTCGCCGCATTCCCGCTGAAGCTCACGCTCTCGTTGCCACTCAGGGTGATGGTGCTATACCCATAAATCGCGCCGCCGTACGCGTAGGAGCTGCCACTCGCCGTGTTCTCGCTGAAGCTCACGCTCCCGTTGCCACTCAGGGTGATGGTGCCCCCATAAATCGCGCCGCCTTCCGCGTAGTCGTTGTAGGAGGCGGAGGAGGAGAGCGTGTTCCCGCTGAAGCTCACGCTCTCGTTGCCACTCAGGGTGATGGTGCTGTCGTATCCCCCATAAATCGCGCCGCCGTACGCGGAGGAGGAGCTGCTGCTCGCCGTGTTACCGCTGAATGTCACACTCCCGTTGTCACTCAGGGTGATAGTGTCCCCATAAATCGCGCCGCCTCTCGCGTAGGAGGAGGTCGAATATGTATTCCCATCAAACAAGAGATGCTGCAGAGCGGTGAATTGCAGGCTTTCCCCAGAATCAAAATCGAACAGCCGCGTGGTGGCTTTGCTGAAGGTGAGAGAAGCCAAGGAGGAGGGCGAATAGCTGGTGAAATACCTAGAATTGGCCGAGCTGGCCATGAGCGGGGAAGAGAGGTCGCTTATCGTGAGCATCCCATCTGGCAGGGAGGCGGCATCCAAGAGGAAAGCGACATCTTGTGACGTTGAACTATAAGCTGTGATATCCGCCAGAGCATCTACGGTCACTTGCGAGTAACCACTTGGGATGGTGATGGCGGTGGGTGCGGTGTAGGCGGCATAGAGCGCAGCGGGGACCGCCAGCATCAGGGCGATGACAGCACGGAAAAGGCGAACAGGCAGGTGAAGTTTCATGGTATGCAGGAAGCGGAAAGGAGTGAAAAGCTGTAACTATTTTACCTGAGCCTCATTCTACTCCTTCTCCCCCCGTGTGTGCAAGCCCAAAAAGCCTAGTTTACCCCGTCAAGATGGCGACAAGCATTGCATGCAACAAGTAGGCTAAACAAAGAAGGGTGCGGACACGCTTTCCGCTTGATAGGAGCGGGGTATCGTGGTAGAATCGTGGGCGTGAAGGTAATCGTTGTGACAGGAGGCATAGCTAGCGGCAAATCAACCGTGGTGCAAATGCTTGCAGAAATGGGGGGTGAAGGCGTGGAACTGTTTGACTGCGACAATGCTGTGGCAGAATTGCAGAAGAGCGGCCGGCTTTCCCGAGATTTGGTAGCGGCATTTGGTGCAGAGGCATTGGATGAGCAAGGAGCTGTCAATAAAGATTACCTGCGTGCCATCGTGCAGAATGATGCTGCGGGGCGGCGACGATTGGAGGAAATCACCCATCCGAAGTTGGCTCAAATGTGCATAGCGGCCCAAGCGGAGGCGCGCCGCCGCAATGATGTGCACACTTTCTTGGTGGATATTCCCCTGTACTACGAAAGCCCTGTAGAGTTTGGCGCGGATAAAGTGTGTGTGGTAGCCGCCACGGCGAAGACACAGATAAGCCGCATGGCAACGCGCAATGGATTCAGCCGCGAGGAGGCCGAGGCGATGATAGCCGCCCAACTTCCTACACAGGAGAAGGTAGACCGCGCTGATGTTGTTTTTTGGAATGAAAGCACCCCCGAATTTCTGAGCCAACAGGTGCAGATGTTCTATGATGCCGAGCTGGCCAAGGAAGCAAAGGAAATGCATGCTCGCTCTGTTGTGATCAACATGAACGAACTGCGTGCCTTGCCCCTCAACGAGTTGCAGAAACGCGCCGCCGCTCTTTCGCACCACGGCACCGGCAACCTGACACGCGCCGAGCTGGTGGCAGAAATGGCTCGCAGCTATTTGGCTGAGGGGAGCCAGGTGCAGGTGGAAGGTATATTGGAAGTGGGCAAAGATGCCTATTCTCTGCTGCGCGATGAGGCGCGGAGTTTCCGACCGGGAGCGGATGATATATACATTTCCTCTGACTTGATACGACGCTACGAGTTGCGCTCCGGCAATCTGATTAAAGTGGCGCTCCGCCCGGAAAGGGGGCGCGCCGAGCGTTATTTGGGCGCGGCAGAGGTGTTGGAAATCGAGGGTGTGCCCGCAGCGGATTTTGTGCAGAAGAAGGAGTTTGATAAGCTGACACCACTTTTCCCCCGCGAACGCCTGATTTTGGAGAATGCAGACATCAAATCCCCGGCCATGCGCGTGTTGGATCTCATCACCCCGCTGGGCATGGGGCAGCGAGCTTTGGTGGTGGCACCGCCACGTGGTGGCAAGACGGTATTGCTCAAGACGATGGCGCGTTGTCTCCGCGCCAATTATCCGGAGACAGAGCTGCTGGTTCTACTGCTGGATGAACGCCCTGAAGAGGTGACAGATTTTGAAGAAACGGTGGATGTGCCGGTGTATGCCTCCACCTTCGATGAACCCTCCCGCCGCCACGCTCAGTTGAGCGATATGGTGCTGGAGCGAGCCCGCCGCTTGGTGGAACAAGGTAAAAATGTCATCATCATGCTCGATTCCCTCACCCGCTTGGCGCGCGGCTACAACGCCAATCAGGTTGGCGGGCGAGTAATGTCCGGCGGTTTGGGCTCCAACGCCTTGGAAAAGCCGCGCAAGTTCTTTGGGGCGGCGCGCAATGTGGAAGAAGGAGGGAGTCTCACCATCGTGGCCACCTGCTTGGTAGACACGGAATCTCGCATGGATGAGATTATTTTCGAGGAGTTCAAAGGCACCGGCAACATGGAGATTCGCCTCGACCGCGAGCTGGCAGAGCGCCGCATCTACCCCGCTATTTCTATCCCCCAGAGTGGTACGCGCAATGATGACCGCTTGTACCACCCGGATGAAATGACCCGCATCTTACAGCTGCGCCGCCAATTGGCCAGCCAGCCGGGCTGGGAAGCACTGGAAGCGCTCCTCAAGAACATTGCCCGCACGCAAAACAACGCAGAGCTTCTGTTGCGTGGCCTTGTCATCTAATGTGGCGTATAGAGCTCTGCACCAGCGGCAACATCAATCGTACAACGCTCCCGGCAAATCAAGGGAGCGTTTTTTGCATCCTCAGGCGGAGAAAAAAGCACACGCAGCTTTGTAAACCTCTCGCACGACGGAGGGGATATCCAACTCCGAGCTATCGAGCTTCAGATGTGCCGTTTCGGCATACATGGGGCTGCGCTGGGTCAAAAGCTGATTGAGCACCTCTTCCCTATCCGGGCGGCGCAGCAGGGGCCGATTATTGTTGCGCATGGTGCGGCTGATGAGGATATCCACATCCACGCTCAACCACACAGTGAATCCCAGCCGGCGCAGAATCTCGCGGTTTTCCGGGCGCAACACCACACCGCCACCGGTGGAAATGATGGAATTGCAGCAGACAGCACTCCCCTCATCGCTCTCCAGGTAACGCAGGAGTGCCGTTTCCAGTGCGCGGAAGTGAGCCTCGCCCTCATCGCGAAAAATGTCTGCTATAGGCTTGCCGATTTGCTCCTCAATCACGGAGTCCATATCCAGCAGCGGCATGCCGGTCAACTTGCTGAGCTCTTTACCCACAGTTGTCTTGCCACAGCCCATCAACCCTATCAAGATGATAGGGCGGCCCTGTGTATTGAGTTCGGATTCCGCTGGCATAGTGAATTTTATTGGCGCGCCTTTCTCGCGATGTAAAGCAACGCAGCAACGCGGGGATTCTAGCAAAATGAAGCTTGCATTGCAAGCTCGAAGAAAAAGCAGCACACATCAGCGCAAAAAATAGCTTCTTTTGAGCCATTCCTTGTGAATTATTTTCACCCTACCGCTTGTATAGATATCGAGAGGGTGTTTTTGGCTTGCATCCAAGGGTTAAGAGTGCTAACATGTGGTGCATGAAGATTTTCCGGTTCGTGATTTCCATTGCCACAGGGGTGGCCATGGTGTCTTGTTCATCTCACCAAGAGGCCCCAACCGAGGCGACACCCGATGTCCCAGCTAAAGCCGAGGCTAAAGAAAAAAGAACACAGGAGGGAGAAAAGGCCACAGCTGAAACGAGTAGTGAAGAAGAAACGCAAGCTCGTGAAGGTGAGCAGATAGCACCTACGGAAGAGCAGCAGGCAGCAGCTGAAAAGATGATTTCCGAGAGTGCTGCCTTAGAAGCTGATGAAGAAAGCTTGGATGTGCTACCCGAGCCCATTGGGAATGAAGAAGTGCTGGATGATGTTGTACCCAACACCTCCGGCATCCCGGGGCGCAATGCTCTGCGCATGGGGCAATATGCACCGCCGGAGGAAGCCGCCAGCGCCTCCAGTGCACGCCCTCCCAGGCCCAACCGTGTTGAGCAGCATGGGTTCCGCTCTCCCTCCCTCCCCTCTAAGCTCCCCATGGATATCAACGGAAAATTGACAGGAGAAGGTAAGAACTGATTATATGGATACAATCCCACGTAAATTTGTACCTACCCCTTTTGCATATCATGAGGAGGTAGAACTTGTTATTGATAATCTTTCCAATATGGGTGACGGCGTAGGCCGCATCAACAATTGGGTTGTTTTTGTGCCCTACACCCTGCCCGGTGAAAGGGTACGCGCACGCATATACAGAAACGACAAGAATTGCTCAATGGCTGATTTGGTAGAGGTATTGGAAGCCTCTCCCCGCCGCGTGCAGCCGCAATGCCCCGTATTCGGTTACTGTGGCGGCTGCCAATACCAGCATTTGGACTATGCCGCCCAGCTGGAATGGAAAACAGCTCAAGTGGCTGATTTGCTGCGTTTACAAGCAGGTTTGGAGCTGCCGGTCAAGCCGGCTATTGCCTCGCCGGTGACCTACAATTACCGCTCCAAAATCACCCCGCATTTTCAAAAGCCCAAGGATGCCCGCATGGGTAGCATCGGCTTTTTGCGCGCTGGCTCGCGCAGCGAGATTTGCGATGTAAAGCAATGCCCCATTGCGATGGAACCCATCAACGCGGCTTTGCCCGCCTTGCGCAAGGCTGTGCAGCAAGCCGCAAGCCAATATAAACGCGGGGCCACGCTCCTGATGCGCGTGAGCGAAGGGAGCGTTATCACCAACAATAATGCCGTGTGCACTGAAAAGGTGGGAGATTTGACATTCAATTTCTTGGCGGGAGATTTCTTCCAAAACAATCCCTATATTCTGCCAGCATTCACGGATTATGTAGCCCGGCAAGCATGCGCAGGAGGTGCTAAGTATTTGGTGGATGCGTATTGCGGCAGCGGCTTGTTTGCCCTCACTCTGGCCGCGCACTTTGAAAAGGTGCTGGGTGTGGAGGTGAGCGAGACAAGTGCTGACTGGGCCCGCGCCAACGCCCGCAGCAACAACATCTCCCATGCCTCCTTCCTTGCGGCCAGCGCAGAGGCCATTTTCGAGCAGGTGGATTTCCCCGCTGCCGAGAGCGCCGTGGTCATCGACCCGCCCCGCAAGGGCTGCGACATGGCTTTCCTGAGCCAACTCTTCGCATTCGGACCGGAGCGTGTCGTTTACGTATCCTGCAACCCTGCTACACAGATTCGGGATTTGGCAGAGTTCGATAAGGCCGGCTATGAGGTGATAGAGGTGCAACCCTTCGATTTATTCCCCCAGACCAAGCATTTGGAATGCGTGGCAACACTCCGCAAAAAAGCATGAACAGCACACCGAATAAACTGAGCCGCAGCGCGGAAGATTATCTGGAGGCCATTGGGCATCTGTGCCACAAAAACGGCTGTGCCCAAGTGAGCGACATTGCAGAGATGATGGGGGTAAAGAAACCAAGCGTCACCGCGGCCATGCGCCGCTTGGCAGAGCTTGGGATGATAGAATACCGACAGTACAGCCCGATTCTGCTGACGGAGAAAGGCGCGCAATACGCCGAGGGGGTCATCAGCGCCCACCGTGTGTTGTACCGATTCATGACGGAGGTAGCAGGCCTACAACCGGAGCGCGCCGGCGAAGCCGCCTGCATGCTGGAACATGTGCTCACAAAAGAAGAAATCGACGGCATAGCCGCCCGCATGGAGCTACACGGCAGCGAAAGTTGAACAACCTTGTTCCAAGTGGCGTCTTACTGCAAACATCCTTATAAGCCTCTGCCATGAATCAGCGTACCATCAGCGTCACAAGCTCACTCATTATCATCAATATTGCCGTCTTTTTGATTGGGATGATGGTGCAAAAGCCCGCTCTGTTGTCTTTGCACATTCCATGGGCTGAGCAAAAGGAATCCGCCTTCTTCATCTTTGGTTCTTATTCGTGGTTCACTTGTTTCATGGAGGGGCAACTGTGGCGGCTGATTAGCTACCAATTTGTGCATGCCAATTTGGGCCACATCCTCTTCAATATGTGGGCTCTGTACTTTTTTGGGCCTGCAATAGAGGACATCATGGGAAGTCGCAAGTTCTTGGCGTATTACCTGACCTGCGGCGTGGCCGGGGCGCTCTTCTCCTCTCTGCTTGCGTACTTGGGGCTCTATGCAGCCCTTCCCACGAATCCTGAAACGATTGCGGTGGTCAACGAGTTGGCGCAGTACGTGGGGTTTGATGGCATGGTGATGCCGTGGCAGATGATACCAATGGTGGGAGCAAGCGCGGCCATCTACGGCGTGATGGTGGCGGCAGCTTTCTTGTACCCGGATGTGCAAATCTCCCTGCTTTTCCCGCCGGTTACACTCAAACTGCGTACTTTTGCCATTTGGATTATCGGCATTGCCAGTTTTACTATCATTTTCAATCTGAGCAATGCCGGTGGCGAAGCCGGACATTTGGGGGGTATCATCATGGGAGCTATCATCATGATTATCTGGAAGTTGCGCTACAAGTACACCTTCGGGCGATGATTGCCTTATTCGACATGGACGGAACACTCTTTGCCGGTGATTCCCAGCTACGCTTTGCCCGCTGGATACTGAAGCGCCATGGCTGGCGGCGGCTGTACCTGCTGCTGGTGATACCTTGTGGTATTCTACGGGCACTGCACATCCTCAATACCGAGCAGATGAAGCGACTGTTCCTTTCCTATGCGTGGGGGATGAAGCGGGAGGTATTGGAAGGAGAATGCCAACACTTTGTGGATGAGGAACTGCTGCCGGCTATTTACCCGGCTCTACGTGATAAAATAGGCGAGCACCATCTCCGTGGCGATACCACGATTCTTTGCTCGGCCTCCCCCGACTGGTGGACCCGCCGCGTTGGTGAAAAGCTGGGCTTCACCCACACCATCGGCACCCCCGTGGAGCTCCCGGCCCGCATCCCCCTGTTCCCCCACATTGAGGCTCCCGGCAACAACAAAGGCAGCAATAAAGTGATACGCCTACAAAAGATGGGCATAGACAAGGCGGATATCGGCTACACCGACAGCCGCGCCGATTTGCCTATGCTGAGCATTTGCCATGATGCCGTACTCGTCAATCCGGATGCTACCGTGGCCGCTGCACACCCGCAGGCCGAAATCCTGCGCCCCCAAAAAGGAATCGGCAAATTGTCGTTTGTCTTGGGGTGCATCTTGGGGGTATAAAACAATCATACGACAATGAATGCAGAACAGACACCGGAAGAAAACCGGCAACTACAAGCCATGCTGCGCCCCAATGAGGAAATATTGTGGCAAGGATGCGGCTTAGGCTGCCCCCATGAGACAGTAAAACCTCCCACCGGCTTACTGCAACGTCTGCGGGCTCTCTGCACCGCGGCGGCGCCCCCTGTTTCCGGCGCGCCGCATTCGACCAAGCGCTACATACTCACCTCCAAGCGTGTCTTGCAGCTACAAGACGGGTGCCTGACACAGGAATGGCCCCTCATGCTCGGGATGATCCAAAAAGTGGAGAATAGCCCCGATGGCTCAGGGAGCATCATTTTTGATTACATACAGCCCGCTGGCAGCGGCGAACCACAAGCATGCGGGATATTGCAAGTGGAAGATGTGGCAGCTGTGCATGCCAAGCTGGCTGCGGCCATTGATGCCGCCTATCTGGCATCCCCCTGGACCTGAAAAGATGCCGCACTCACACGGTCATACCTGCTCATTTCATTGACTTACGCTGAATCTTCAGGTAGAATTGGGACGTTATGAAGGAAACGATTTCTGATATCAAAACGCGCCGCAGCTGCCGCAAGTACACAAGCCAACAGGTAGATGAGGCCACGCTCCGTACTGTACTGGAAGCCGCCACCTATACCCCCACGGGCCACGGCAAGCAATCTCCCAAGATGGTCGTGGTGCAGGACCCTGTCGTCATGGCCGAGCTCTCCACCCTCAACGCCCGCATCATGGATGCGAAACACGATCCCATGTACGGGGCGCCCACCGCCGTCATTGTGTTTGCGGATAAGAGCTGGAAGACCGGACACCAGGATGCAGCATTGGTGATGGGAACCCTCATGCTGGCTGCTCATGCCTGCGGCCTAGGCTCGTGCTGGATTAACCGTGCCAAAGAAATGTTTGAGCTGCCGGAGGGAGCTCCCTACAAATCCAAATGGGGCTTGGGTGATGAGTTCGAAGGTATGGGCATCTGCATTTTGGGCTACGAGGCTGAGGGCGGCACCGCAGAGCCAAAACCCCGCAAGGAGGATTACATCATCCGCGACTGATTTTACACTGTTGCAGCATCATAAAACGACGCACCGCAATGTTGACTTTGCGGTGCGTCTCGCGTTTTTATGATGTCAATTTCTATCCATTAGGCGCTTGCCACCACGCCATCGCGGATGATGAGCGTTCTATCGCCACGGGCTGCGATGGATGCATCGTGCGTCACCGTCACGAGGGTCTTTCCTCCTTCCTCAGCAAGACTGAAGAGCAAATCCAAAATCTGGGCACCATTGCGAGAATCCAGATTACCGGTGGGTTCATCCGCAAAGATGATATCGGGATTGTGCGCCAAAGCACGAGCAATAGCCACACGCTGCTGCTCACCGCCGGAAAGCTCATTGGGGAGGTGATGCAAACGATCGCCCAAGCCCACGCGTTCCAAGAGAGAAACGACGTGTTCCGTGGCTTCGCGCCCGGCTACAGCCGTAGCGAGGGAGGCATTTTCCAACGCCGTCAGCTCTGGCATGAGCATATAATTCTGAAAGATGAACCCCATCGTCTTATTGCGGAACAGCGCACGTTTTTTGAGGTTGAGGGCGTAGATATCCGTACCGTCAATGAGGACCTTGCCTTGCTGGGGTTGCTCCAAGCCGGCTAGGGTATACATAAGGGTTGTTTTACCGGCGCCGCTGGGGCCACACAAAAACACTTTTTCTCCTTTGTTGATGTGCAAATCCAAGCCATGCAACACCTCAATGGTATTGTGGCCGATATTGTAACTGCGGTGAAGATTGGAAGCGGTAATCATGCTCGTACAAGTTCGGTATTATCAATCAGTCTCACATCGCCAAACCAAGCGGCAACGGCCAGCAGAGCCATGCGGTCATCTCTCACCGGGGCATGCAATGTCTCGGCATCTACCAGCTCTACGTAGTCGATGCGCACCCCCTCAATGGCAGAAAGAGCATCTACCACGGAAGCTCGAACCTCCTCTACGGAGCCCCCTGCTGCATACGAAGAGGCTGCCGCGCGCAAGGCTTTATTGATTTGCGGAGCTGCAGCACGGTGCTGCGGAAGCAAGCGCATATTGCGGCTGGAAAGAGCCAGGCCATCTTCCTCTCGCACAATTTCCGCTCCATGCAACACCACGGGCAAATCCAAATCACGCACCATTCGGCGCAAAATGGCCAATTGCTGGTAGTCCTTTTTGCCAAAGATGGCATCTGTTGGCTGCACCAAATTGAACAACTTGCACACCACCAAACACACGCCTGCAAAATGCCCCGGACGGCTGGCTCCACACAACACGGTGGAGAGGTGACTCTCCTCCATCACCATGGAGCGGTCTGCACAGTACATGATATCCGGAGTGGGCATAAAGACCACATCAACCCCGCATTCGCAACACAGAGCCAAATCTGCCTCGGGTGTCTGTGGATAGGTAGCTAAATCCCCTGCATTGTCAAACTGCACAGGATTGAGAAAAATGCTGGATACAACAATCCCCTGCTCTCCGGCGAGGGTGCGGGCTTGACGCAACAACGATGCATGCCCCGCATGCAATGCACCCATAGTGGGCACAAAGACGATACGGCGGCCTCGCATCGGCTTCAGCATTTCGCGAAGTTCCTCCTTGGTATGGGCGGTTTGCATGGCGCGGATTCTACCACACGAAATCGCTTCTTTCAAGACTAAGGAACGTACATCGCCCCCCGGGCTCATAAAATTAACGAGCAAACGCAGATGCCACCACAGAATTTGAGCTTCACAAGAGCACCTCTTTGTGCTAGAATTACGGTGCATGGGAACGGTCCTCAACAACAAACTTTTCATTTACGATTGCTGTCTTGGTAAGCTGAGGGCATCCGACTGCGATTTCATGACCATGGGTGCTGCAGCCCAGAATACTTTTCGGCTGCACATGAGCGAGCCTCGCGGGGGAGCCTTTGCGCTCCGTGGTGATAAGTGCAGATTTTACCCTAATGGTCACATAAAGGCCTATTCGCTTAATGGAAAGATATGCAACACGGACTGTGACATAGCCATTGATACTCTGCACCTGATGGTGCTGGGCAAAGGCTGCTTTCTACTGTGGTTTGGGGACGAAGATAATCGCCCTGATTTCTCCCCCTTCGATCCCACCAATTGGTACATCTACAACAAGGCCACGGCTGAATGGTCCGGCCCCTTTGCCCTGGAGGATTTGGCAGACATGCCGGATAAACAGGAATCCCCCCTCCTCGCCACATTCCCCGGTCTGGTGGGGCAAGCCTTCTATCTGCGGGATATACGCGAAGTCGCTAAACACGCTCCTGAAGACATGTTGCCGCCCTCTCGCGCAGTGGCGGAGCCAGCATCTCAGCAATCCACAAGAGCACAAAAACATGCAGCTGCTCAACCAGAGCCGCTCATTGCGGAGGGTAAGGAAACAGAGCTTACCTGCCCCCACTGCCAGCACAGATTTGCTGCATCTGAGATACTTGCCATTGCCGCACACCATGATTTGCGCGGCGACAACATCTTGGGACACAATGCCATGCGCCGTTTCTTCCCTACCGCATTCAACGCGCGCGGCATCCCGCTGGATGAAAGCGGAGCAGCTTGTCCGGAAACGGCCTGCCCGGCCTGCCACACACACCTGCCCCCATTCTTCAAGCAAACGTCCCAACACATCGTTCCGCTAGTGGGGGCTCCGGCTGCCGGCAAGACCTATTACCTACTGAGCCTCATCCATGAGCTGGAATCAGAATTGCCGCGTTTGTTCAACACCTCGTTCCGAGATGCTGACCCCTCCGGCAATTCTATTCTCACTCACCTGATGCGCCAAGTATTCACCGCCAAGACAACGCATCAGGCATACGTGAGCAGCACGCGACCTAACGGTAAATTTTATCATCGGATATGGCGCAACGGTGAGTTTCAGGATTCCCCCCGCCCCCTCATTTTCAACATCAATAAGGACACGCAGAACCACTCCTTGGTGTTGTACGACTGCGCGGGAGACACCTTTCAACCAGGGAATAAGGCAGCAGCATCCAGTCGGGAGGCGCTGCTTCAATCGCCTTCCGGTTGTATGTTCCTGTATGATCCCTGTGCAGACGAAGCCTTCTGCCGCTTATTAGCCGAAGGGGATGCTAGGCAGACCACACTGCAGGAAGTACCGCAGTCCTCTCTGCTTTCAGAGGTGGAACTACAGTTGCGCATGCACCTGAATACCCCACTTGGGAAAAAAATGAAATTACCCTTGGCTATTATCATCGGGAAGCTAGATCTCTGGCAACACCTGCTGGGGCCGGAGCCTCTCCTGCCCGCTATTCACAACGGCAAGCTGCTCTCTGAACACATTGCGACCAATTCCCGCCGCATTCGCCAATTCCTTTTCAGCATCAATCCCTCTCTCTGCACCAATGCGGAAGCCATGGCTGAAGATGTGCGCTATTTTGCCGTCTCAGCTCTGGGTACAGCACCCAGCAAGTTCCGAGATGCGGAAACAGGAGAAGTGCTGCTTGCCCCCGCCCCGGGTGAATTGAGGCCACGTGGTGTCACCACGCCGCTGCTGTGGTTGTTGAGTCATTGCGAGCAAGCCCCCGTCAGCACCACCTGAACCCCTGCCCCTCCACCAGCATTACACTCCCGTCTATGTCCTTTCAACTCATCTACAATCACCGGCTCCGCCAGAGGAGACATGGGGATCAAAGCGGAGTGCTGCTCAAAAGCCAAGATATACCCACTTGGCTGGAGGACATTGTGCTACTTTCCTGCCGCATGACGGGACGCGCCGATTCCCCGCTGCGATACACATACCGCGTGGTCACCGTTGAAACCGGGGAATACCACATTTTATCCTGCGCTCAAGGTAGTGGGATTCACAATCTCATCCTTACGCCCGATGAGATTTCCAAGCTGCGCCGCAATGCGAATCGGCCCACGCCCGCCGGTGTCATGCTGGCGCTTAGCTCCACCAATTTCTGGGCGGCAGATGCCCAAGCTCCCTCCCTTCACTGCGAGGAACCGCGTCTCCCTGCATCCGCTCTGCCGGAGGCTGAATTTCAGCAAACTTGGAAAGACACCACCGGCCATAAAAATAACGCCAGAGCCTTCCTGACCGCCCCCTTCAACAAAGAATGCCTCATTGTCATCCCCGCCGACATGGAGAGTCGCAAGGTGCTGCAACTTTTGCACGAAAGCGATTGGCTTTCCTCACAACGCGGCTGGGGGCGCACCTTTACCACCATGGCACAAATGGGTGATTCCTTTGAGGAAACAAGCCGCATTTGCATCCCCCAACCCATGCTGGATAGCGCAGAAGGCTCTGTCTGGAGCCAACAAGCTCCCATACTGAATATCTGTGGGCCATTTGTCCTCAGCACCTTGCAGCAAATGCAAGAAAGCATTATCGCATCCCAACAGGCCACCCCCCCCCCACAAGGTGCGACGGAGCTTTCCTACATTCCCTACGTCTATCAGGAATGCCCAGATGAGGAGATGTACAACATCCTTCCGCGCAGCCATCCCTTGTTGCGTTGGGGCTGCTATATCGGGGGGCTGATTTTGTTGGGAATCGGTGTACATTTCACGGTGAGCGAAACAACTGATGATGCCGCAAAAGTGACGCGCAAGGCCATTGAGGTAATCAAGGCAGATGAAAGCATCCTCCAGTTGAAAGAGCTGAGCAAAGCCCCGTACTCTCCCGATAGCATCACCCGTACGCTGGATAAAATCTACGCGCATCTGAATGCCGCACCATCATCTGCTCAAGATTCGAATAAAGAGAAGATTTTAGAAATCATCTCCCTCCTCAAATATGCAGATTCCGACACAACAGGGCATGCAGACAACATCCTGAGATTGAGAGAGTGCGCTACCGAGCTGAGTCTCAACCCAGATAAGCTGAGCCGTCTGTACATCAATGAGGCTATTCATGAAACATCCGTGCAGGATTGGGAGGCCAATCTCACCGCATCTGAGCTTGAACGCTGGCAAATCTTGTTGAACACAGCGCCAAGTCTGCGCGACATGCTACAAGAGCCCCGCTTTGCTCCGCACATGCACCGCATCTTACAAGACCCCCAGGTACCACAACCGGAAATGAAGCAGGAAGCGCCCTCTGTCAATCAACAACCGGAGCCGCAATCTACTCTCACTTGCCTCGAAGATGCCCCCTTGCCGGCCCCCTTGAGTGATGTCCTCCGCCAAACACCCGTCCTCTTGCAGAACGGCCATTGGAGCATTATTCGGCGCTATGTCGATACCACGACGCGTACACGGTATTCCGGCAAGTTGGACACAAGTGCAAACAATCTCCGCATCGAGCAGGTAGCAGAGGGACAATACCGAATCATCCCGATGATGGTACAAGCAAACAGCGAAATCCCCTCGCTTCAATTCGAGGTAAAAGGGGGCAAACTGCACAATCTGCGCTGCAACCGGGGCTACCCTGTAGCCGCAAGCATTCCCCTGCTAACAGGAGATAACACATATACCTCCGTCATGTTGCTGCCACGCCGCGAAGTCAAGCTGGCACCAAGCGAAAACGTGGTTCCGCCGACCACCGAGCAACTTTGTTTGGACTTGGCAGAGGAAGACATTGTATTGCAGACGGGAGAGCGCCGCCATTTGGCAGTACGCAACAGCAAGGGCTACCCTTGGACACGTATGCTCAGCGAGATTCCGTTGCAGCAAGGGCAAGCTGTCTTGCACCTTCCGGTTCTTGCCGGGACCAACAAACTCTCCACCCCCGCACCCGAACCAAATCTCAACGATTATTGCTGGACATACAGCAAACTGCCCACAAGCAACACCGCAACAGATCATTTTGATTGCCACTTGTTGCGCATCTATGATTTTTCGCCGGAGTTGCGCCGGCGCTTTCATGAGCTGGCCAACACCTATTGCATGGGGAGAAAAGACGGGGAAGATGATTTCTATTCCTTGGCCACTCTCTACGCTTTGTGTATAGACGCAGAACAACCGGGAAATGGAGCCTCTGCCGCCGCCGATTTGCTTCGTCTGCTCTCGCATCCGGATTTTTCTTCCGTTCTGGATGCACTGCTGATGAATGCTCCCGAGTTGAGAGAGGTCATGCACAAGCTTGACCAACGCAAGGCGCAACAACTTCTTGCAGATGCCACGGCCCGCCAACGCATTCGCAAATGCATCTTGGCGAATCTATCAGAAGGGATTAAGCACACATACAACGCATGCCGAGCTCATGAGCTCCGGCAATCCTCCACCCCGGCAGAAATGAAGCTCTGCCTGCAACAAGTATTTGTCGGCAATCAGGGCGAGCTCATTTGGGAATTCCTTCTGCGCAAAACGAAGCAGCCATGAGGAAAAGACGCAAAGCAAGGAGACAAAAGGCGAAGAGGCCGCTACACGTCCTTCGCGGCTTTCTTGGCTCATGGAAAGACCGATTATCCAAAACTCCGGGAGCGTTCTCGGCTCCCTCTGAACAGATAGCACCCACCCCGGTTCCCCACCGCACCAGGGGTACCGTCATCCCTTCTAATTTGCACGATAAATGGAAGGAACTCAAAACAGAGAAAGAAATAAACGCGCAATCTGCCACCGAGCCACCCCGGAGCCCTTCATTTTACCGCAAGCACCGGCGCGTCTTCCAATGGAGCATCATCGGCCTTATCTCCTTTCTTGCCGTTGTGGGAACAACACAATACCTGCGTCTTATAAGCAAGCAAAAAGAAGCAGATTTAATTGCTGCCGTTAAATGCGCGGATTGGAAGGATGTGCACCAAAAACTTGCGCTGTCGAACGTCTCGGTATATCACTTCTTCAATCCTCATTTGTCCTACAGCATCAGCCAAGCCGAATCGTGGATTCAGCGGCAGAAGGACGTGCATGCGCAACTCAGCAAGAAACTTACGGATATAGAAAGTGGCAAAATACCGCTGGATTCATTGAGTATTCATGCCGTAGCGGAGCTTGAACGCACCCTGCGTTCATTGCCGGAGGCCATCAATGATTTGAGCTCTCGCTGGAGCATGCTACATGCACAAAACCGAGAGATGTTCAGCAAAAACAGAAACTATGTCATGGAGCAGCTCCTCACCCAGCAGGAAATTGATACCTTCCTGACACTGAATGAGGTGGAAGACATAGCTATTCTTCGCACCAAGATGGATGAGTGGGACGATTTCCTGGAGACGTGCAGGGCTTACGATATTCCGCCTCATCTGAAAGCCCGTGGGGAGAAATACTTGGAGGATTTGCGTCACTACCATGAGGAAGCTCAGGCGCTGAAAGACTTTAGAGAACACTTAAAGGAAGTTGTCACGTACAATGAACTCATCACACAGGCGCAAAAGAAGAAAGCCACAAAATATGGACCTGCGTGCAACCTCTTTGGCTTCTTTCACTCCCTGCCAACGCTTGAGCAATGGCGGAAAAAGATGCTTCCCATCAATAAGTTAATATCCGAGGGGAAGGTAGAATCCGCCAAGGCTATGTTATTACGCGGCGGCGCCACATACAGCACGGCTTTTCCCGTCAGCCAAGAGCTGTATGCCCAGGCAAATGAGCTTTTTGCCGCGCCCTCTCTTCACCAGCGTTTTTACCAAGTTTTTCATGACGACGGGCGGGTTCACATCAGCGAAGAGTTCCCGCAAAGAAGCACCGCCAACCAAGGAGACGTTGTTTTCACCCTGTCGGCCATGGATTCTGCCTACTCCACCACCGCAGCAAAGACAATATCCTGGGAAGCTAGCTATGTCAAAGTCCGCAGCATCTGCAGCGCCCAATTGTTGCAAACTTGCAAAATCAACAGAGAAGAGCTTTTTCTGCAAGCCAATTTTCCACGTCTGCTGGAGCAAATTATCACCGTTAAAGCAGCAGATTGCCCTACCTTGGCCAAGGCGTTTGTGTTTCATCGTGTCCTGCAGCTCATGCATGGGCACCCATTCTTCTCTCTGCATTTGCCTCAATTTGCCCCTACTCTCACGGCAGATGCGGCAAGCTTTGCCAAGCTGCACAAAAAACACGAGAGCGTGATGCATTGCGGCGCCTGGTTGCAGACCGGCTCTCAGATTGAGGCGGCAGAAAGAGATTTTGCACATTGGTTCAAAACCCACCAAAATCGCGACTACTACGTGGAAATTGCAACCACTGCGGCCCCTCTGTTCAGCGCTACACCCCGCTACGTGGGACTGGCAGATGAAACAGGCAAACCTACGTTGCGCATTCCGCTGAAAGCGAGCACCGTCATCTGGTACATGGGGCATAATGGCATTCAAGCCGCCTCCCCCGGCAAACTGCCGGAGGAGGCTCGTCCCTACTCTCCACTCTTTATCAACTCCAACATACACTAAAGCCATGCAGGTAGCCATTATGTCCGATGTTCACGACCGGCAGAGAAATCTGCTGCTAGCGCTCAAGCGAGCCCATGAGCTGGGATGTGAGCACCTACTTTACCTGGGCGACTTTGTGCATCCTGCTACGCTTCAAACGATGATGGAGACTTGGCCGCACCCCCTCGATTTCGTGCTCGGCAACAATGAGTACGAATTGGAAGCATTCAATGCTTTATCCGCGCAGCGAGAAAATGTGCATTATCACGGCTATAATGGGAATGTCTGCTTGGAGGGGCGCCGCGTATTCTTTACCCATACCCCGCACGATGCCATCAGCAAAGGGCTCAACACCGGGCTCTATGATGCCGTATTCTACGGCCACACACATGCTTCTGCCGCTTTTACCGCACCGGATAAAACGCTCATGGTCAACCCGGGCGAGCTCTATGGACGGCGGGAAGCTCCGGGCTTTGCGGTATACTGCACGAGCAGCAACACCGTCACTTTCCACAAAATATAAACCATGGATTATCTGCTGTACAATCTGGCCGAGCACACCGCGACAGAAGCCGATACCCAGCTGCTGGATGCATACGAGCGCGAACAGTATGCTGCACGGGGAGAGACATACCTGATAGCCCGAGCCCTGCTCAAGAAAGAATTATCCCGCCGCAGCGGAGTTCCCGCCGGCGATATTCACTTCTGCTACAATGAACACGGCAAACCCACTTGGCCACAGCAACACTTCAACATGAGCCACTCTGCCCGGCTCCTTTGCTTGGCTTTTCACCACGCAGAGATTGGGGTAGACATCCAGCAGATTCGCACCGTCCGTAGAATGGATGATATAGCCCTGCGTATCATGAGCTCGCAGCAGCTGGAGCAATTCCGGGCTCGCGGCTCCTCTCCCGAAGAGTTTTTCACCTGCTGGAGCATTGCAGAAGCCCTTGTCAAGTTACACGGTGCCACCATTTGGGATGCCTGCAACTACCCCTACACCTATGCCCATGGGCGAGTCTCCCTGCCCGCTGAATACGCAGATATAGCCGTGCATCTCTTCACCCCGGCGCCGGGCTTTTGCGGAGCTGTAGCCATGCGCCATTAAACAGCACAGCCGCAGAAGAAAGCTCTCTCTGCGGCTGTGGCGTATATGGGTGTTACTGAACGGCGATTAAAACTCGCAGTTGCGCGGAGTTCGGGGGTATGGCAGTACATCGCGGATGTTCTGTACGCCCGTCACAAACATGATAAGGCGCTCAAATCCCACTCCGAAACCGGCGTGCGGTACCGTGCCATAGCGGCGCAAATCGTTGTACCAGTAGTAGGCTTCCTTATCCATTCCCAAGCGCTCAATGTTACCCTCCAGCACATCAAGACGCTCCTCTCGTTGGCTACCACCGATGATTTCGCCAATGCCCGGCACAAGCACATCCATGGCCGTCACGGTCTTACCGTCATCATTCAGGCGCATATAGAAAGGCTTAATTTCTTTCGGGTAATTGTACACAATGACCGGGCACTTGAAATGCTTCTCCGTCAGGAATCGCTCGTGCTCACTCTGCATGTCCATCCCCCAGTAAGGCGGGTATTCAAACTTCTCCCCACTCTTGAGCATGATGTCGATAGCTTCCGTGTAGGAACAGCGGACGAATGGTTTGGTGCTCACTTCTTCCAATCGTGCACGCAACCCCTTATCTACAAACTTGCAGAAGAACTCGAAATCTCCACTCGTGTCAGCCAGCATGGCATCTGCAATATGCTTGATGAACGACTCTGCCACATCCATATCCCCAAAAATATCACAGAACGCGATTTCCGGCTCAATCATCCAGAACTCTGCTGCGTGGCGGGACGTGTTGCTGTTTTCTGCTCGGAAAGTGGGGCCAAAGGTGTAGATATTGCTCAGGGCGCAGGCAAAAGTTTCGCCTTCCAACTGCCCGGAAACGGTAAGACTGGCTGCCTTGCCAAAGAAATCCTTGTCGTAACTCTTGTGCTCCGCCAGCGGATCCAGCGTGGTAACATGGAACATCTCCCCTGCGCCTTCACAGTCCGATGCGGTGATGATGGGCGTATGTACCCACACAAAATCTCTCTCTAGGAAAAACTGATGCACTGCCGCTGCTATGCGAGAGCGCGTGCGGAAGATGGCTCCAAACAAATTCGTGCGCGGACGCAAATGCGCTATCGTGCGCAAAAACTCCGGCGAGTGCCCCTTCTTCTGCAAGGGATAGCTCTCAGGTGCTTCACCTACAAGCGAAACTGCAGTGGCCTGAATCTCCCACTTCTGCCGCCCGGGACTTGCCACCAATCTCCCCTGCACTTGCACAGACGAACCGGTGGACATGCGGCTTATATCCTCGTACCCGGGAATCCCGGCATCTACAATGACCTGAATGGAAGCCAAGCTCGTGCCGTCATTCACCTCCAAGAAAGAAAATGCCTTCGAATCGCGGCGGGTGCGCACCCAGCCCTCCACCATGATGGACTCCACAGCCTCATCGGCAGCCAACGCGTGTTTTACCAATGTACGTTTCATTCTTTATCAAGCATCTCGCTGGCCGGAGTATAGCATTATTCCTGCAAAACAGCGAGAAAAAATTCATGACAACCCCGCATCAATCCCGAAAAGGCGTATCATCCACCGCGGCATCATGAAAGCGGGGATAGTCAGTATCCTAGCGTTCGCTTTCTGCGGGCAAATCCTCCACGCCGTTCTTCTTCACGGCTCATGGTGCGTCATCGGGCTTCGGGGATATCCTCCCAGCGGGTTGTATAGCAAGGCGATGCTTTAGAGCAACGCCAAAGCGGCTCGGCGGCTTTGTTGGCAAAGTGAATGTGGTGCCCGGCTTGTTGCAGAGAATCCAGCACCTGCATGAGCCGATTGGGAGCCACCTGCGGATGCTCAAACGTAGGCTGCACGGTGGAAGCTTCCTGCAAATCTGCCAACAGGACGCCAATTTTGCGGTAGGGATACCCCGGGCGATACAGAGATTCCAACAGACCGGTTGCGGCTTTGTTGAACAAGCGTGTGTCATCTGTGGGATGGGGCAGCACGCACCCTTGCTGGGCGGCGTAGAGCTGCGCATGCTCTGCATAGCGAGAGGTGCGCAGCACCACATACACCTGCGAGGCCATGAGCCCCTCCCTCCGCAGGTTGCGCGCTGCTTTTTCCACAAAGCCACACAAAGTTTCCCGCAGTTTTTGCTTATCATCTATCCCCTCCTTGAGGGAGCGAGATACCATCACCTGCGTGCGCGTGCCCACAGGTTCATCTTCCAGACAAGAAACACCGCGAAGCTCAAGCGCCAAGCGCTCCCCATGCACACCGAAGCGGCGCCGCATCCAATCTAAAGCGGAGGAGGCCAACCCGGCAGCCGTGCGAATGCCAAGCCCCCGCATTTGCGGTGCCAAGCGGCGCCCCACACCCCACACATCCTCAACCGGGGTTTGCTGCAACACTTCTGCGCAATCGGCAGGTAAATACAACACGCCTCCATATTCGGGAGACTTTTTAGCGCGTTCATTGGCCAGCTTGGCCAGTGTCTTGGTAGGAGCAATTCCCACGCTGACGGTGATACCCGTCCAGCGGCGTATCTTCTTGCGGATGTTGCGGCATTCTTCCACCCAATCGCATTGCGAGCCGGTACCCACGATGGCAAAAGCTTCATCGATGCTGTACTGGTGCACCTCCGGGAGGGCTTCCTCCAAAATCTGCATGATGCGGTCGGACAAATTGCCATATAGAGCAAAGTTGGAGGAGCAAGCCACACCCCCCGCCTGCTCTAAGCGCTCGCGGCACTTAAAGTAAGGCTCGCCCATGGCAATCCCCATCTGCTTGGCCTCGGGGCTGCGCGAAACCACACAACCGTCGTTGTTAGATAGCACCACGAGCGGACGACTGCGCCAATCGGGGCGGAATACCTGCTCGCAACTGGCAAAAAAGTTGTTACAGTCGAATAGCAGGTACATACCGCACACGCATCAGGCCGACTTACAGGCCGAGCTTGGACATCAAAATCTCTGTGACCAGTTTGGGATTCGGCTTGGGGTTGCTGTTCTTCATCACTTGTCCGGTCAGGGCGTTGATGAGCTTCATATTGCCCCCCTTCACCAAGGCCACCTTGTCCGGATTTTCGGCAATAATCTTCTCGACCAAGGCTTCCAAGGCACCAGAATCCGCTTTCTTGTAGCCACGCTTGGCGGCAGCGGCAGCGGCATCTTTTTCCTCACCGCTCCACAGGTCTTCCTCCAAGATTTCGCGGGCTTGGTTGGTAGAGCATATACCTTCTTCCACCACATCCACCAGACCGGCCAAAGTTGCGGGTGCCACGGGGCAATCCTCGATGCCCAGTTCCTGAGCAGTAAGGATGGGCGGCAGGATATTGATAAGCCAGTTGGCTACCTTGCGCGGAGACTTGGATGCTGCGGCAGCCGTCTCGAAATAAGCGCAAAGCTGAGCATCTGCCACAAGTGTGTTGGCATCTGCCACAGGCAAGGCATACTGCTCCATTAAGCGCTTCTGGCGTGCATCCGGCAGCTCGGGCATCTCCTGCTTCACTTTTTCCACCATCGCGGCCGTGTGCACAGGCACCAAATCCGGGCAGGTGTGGTAGCGATAATCGTGAGCATTTTCCTTGGTGCGCATCACGATGCTTTCCCCCAAATCATCATCCCAACGGCGGGTGGATTGCACCTGGGCAATTCCCATATCCAGCTCTTCGGCTTGGCGGGCAATTTCGTAAATGAGAGCACGGCGGGCTGCAGACATGGAGTTGATGTTCTTCATCTCTATCTTAGCACCTAACTCTTTTTGCCCCTTGGGTCGCAGCGAAACGTTTACATCGCAGCGCATCTGCCCCTTCTCCATATCGGCATCAGAGATACCTCCGCACACCAGAATCTGCTGCAAGCTCTTTAGGTAGGCGTAGGTTTCATCGGGACTGGTCAAATCCGGGGCCGACACAATCTCCATCAACGGTGTGCCGCCTCGGTTGTAATCCACCAGCGAATAAGTACCGTAGTGCGTAAGCTTGGCTGCATCTTCCTCCAAGTGAATGTGGTCCAGCTTCACGGTGCGCACCACCGCGCCATCGGCTTTCACTTTGCTATCAGCGGGGAAAGCCCAAGAATACAGCGGCACCTCTCCCCCAATGCACAGCGGCAAATCCAACTGGCTGGTCTGATAGTTCTTGGGCATATCCGCATAAAAGTAGTTCTTGCGGTCCCACTTGGAAACAGGCGGTGTGCTGCACCCCAGCATCATACCCGTCAATATCGTGCGCTCAATGGCATACTCATTCAGCACGGGCATAGCACCGGGCATCCCCAAACAGGTGGGGCATACGTTGGTGTTGGGTTCATAGCCGAATCCGGCCTTACACGAGCAGAACATCTTGGTGGCGGTCTTTATCTGGCAGTGTACTTCCAGACCAATGGTGACGAGATAGTCAGATACAGGCATGGTGAGAGTTAATTTGAAGTGGTTGCGTTTTCGTGGAGCGCTTCATCCAAATCTGAGCGAAAAGATTCATCGAATACCTCATCAAAGCACATATCGTGCGTATCGCCCAAACATTGAAACACAGTATCAAGCGCATCCGAAAAAAGATCGAAAGGTTCATCATCGTAGCCGGGCAAAGCGGCTATGCGCACAATCTCGCTGCGTATACCCCACAGAATCGGTTCTATCGGGTCAAAAGCAGCCCGCACGTTCGGAGCCGTTTTATCGGCAAACTTTCTCTTGGCCACGGAGCTTTCCGGCAAGAGTTTTTGCAATCGCACGGTCAGCTCAGATAATTCTTCTGCAGCTTTAGTAGCACTCCCCGCATCTTTGACAGCTTGCAGTACTGCCAGTACTGCGCGATCCGGCTCTACCAAACGTTTGAGACGCACCAACTCCATGCGTGCTTCCGCATCATTCAGCGGGGGCTTGGGATGCTCTAGCTCGGGCATGCTCTCATCGTCAAAAAGACCGGCGCTGACAGCTGCGCGAAACGCAGCAATCAGGTTTCGGGAGCCATAACAGCGCGCTTTGCACAGGCTTTCAAACTCGTAGCTGAGCGATTCATACACCTCAGCAATGCGGTAGTGCATCATGTCCAGAGCCTCAATATCCATGGCTTGCTGGGCATAGAGCTTATCTCCTATATTCTCGCTTTCCTGCACCAACGCCACAAAACGCGCCGCTGCGGCATCTGCCTCTTCTTTATCACCGATTCCCGAGAGCAGAAACCACATATCATTGGTCACTCTAAGCATTTCATGACCAAGCTTTTCATCCTCGCCGGAAGCCGCAGTTTTCGACGGCTCCGCCACCGCAGGGACACTCAATCCCAACAGCAGAGCAGCAACGGCGTTTCGCAGCTTCCAACTCATAGGCGTGGCTATTGTACCGTAGCTGCCAAAAATTGCAAGCCGTGATTCAGACAGCATTCCTGATTTTTAGTTTGCAAGCCACTTATCACTCCCCCTTTATTCACAAAAGGCCCCGCCGTTTCGGGCGGGGCTGGCAGATGATTGCTTGGCACCTCTATCAGAAGCGGTAGGTGGCGCCGATGGTGGCGTTGTGTGCGTTGGCGCGCGGCTGCAGCTCCATGTTGTAGCTTGCGTTCAGGCTCCAGTTTTCGTT
>Ga0233362_1000045_pt1 | contig 30581 bp, 10 predicted proteins | sample ElkDunMinimDraft_22_FD_180674 | JGI IMG/M metagenome (GOLD analysis project Ga0233362, IMG submission 180674) | Fecal eukaryotic communites from dung pellets of Tule Elk in California, USA - Elk Dung C1 | ecosystem: Host-associated > Mammals > Digestive system > Large intestine > Fecal | place... | reverse complement strand
AACTTCAGCAGACCAATCGCTTTCGGTGTCGGTATCACAGATTGCTTTTACGCGAACCACATAGTCGGTAGCGGCAGTCAAACCTGTAATATTGTAGTTGTTGGCGGTTAGTGTAGCGGAAGCTGTCCAGTTTTCTGCAGTAGCTTCTTTGTATTCCACTACCCAAGCGTCAGCGGTGCTTGTCCAAGTAACATCAGCGGTATTTGCTGTTGGAGTAACTTGTACGTTGGTAGGCGCATCGCAAGTAACTACAGGTTGAGCGTAATCAACCACAACATTATCCAAACCTAAGTAATAGTTGTTGCTTGTTCCTCCAGTATATTTGAATACGATATATGCATCAGTAACGGAAGCAGGAATAGTATTGAAAAGAACAGTATTCTCTGTCATTGCTGAAGTCTGCAAGCAAGAAGAGACTTCCGTAAATGTAGATGCGTCATCCACATCTGTCATATAACCTACAGAAAGAACTCCATTATAATCGGATACACCTTCATTTCTATAAGAGAATGTTACTTTTAAATCCTGAATATTTGCAGCAAAATCAGGAAGAATAGCATAAAGCGGAGTTGTGCTGCTTGATTTGAAGAACAAGCAATTTCCTAAAACTGCGTATGAACTAGAAGAGCTCAAGAACACTGCAGGATAATTGCCAGAGACAGTACTTCTGTTCAAGAACGACCAACAAGATGGCAATTCATCATTAGGATAGTTAGATGGATTAGAAGTCATTGTTGAACCAGCTGTATAGCTATCGAAATCTTCCGTATAAGGCAAAGTGTTAATAATACCGCATGCGGTTCTAAATGCAAACGGACCTGTCCAATCGGAAGTTTCAGCAGCATCACAATTACTTTGAACATAAATTTCGTACATAGTATTTGAAGTCAAGCCTGTAATAGTGTAAGGATTGGTAATATCGGTAACAGCAGTACCTTGACCTTGAGTAAATCCAGAAGGACCATATTCAATATTCCAAGAGGTTGCGTTATTCAAATCCGTCCAAGAGATGGTAGCTGAACTTTCACTGATATTAGAAGCGGAGATTCCCATAACTGGGAGACAGTTTGGTGCGATATCAATAGTTACATTATCTAAATAGCCATAGTTAGCAACATTATTATATTCGCTTTTGAATGCTACATAGCGTCCTGTACCATTGTAAGCAGCAAGATAAACGGTGTGCTCAGACCAAGTATTTGCAGAACCAGAAACGGAATCAATTACCACAAATGTTGAGGCATCATTAGGATCTGTCATCACACCTACTATCAATTTAGAGGAGGCATTACCAGGTCTGAACCAGAAGTTTACTTGCAATGTACTCAATGTGAGAATATTTGTATTGATTTCAGGAGTAGTTGCGATGTTGTAGTTGCCAGAAGAGGTATAGAAATAGAGAGAACCAGGGCCTGTATAGTTTGTAGCATTGATATAAGGATAGGTGTTAGAAGATTGTTTGAACCAGCATAGAGGGAAGCAATTTGTTCCTACACCATAGTTATCGAAGGTTTCTGTATAAGGAAGAGTAGAGATAGCACCGCAATGGGTAAAGAAAGCACAAACTTCAGACCAATCTGAATATTCACCAGCGCCGCACACTGTTCTTACATACACATTGTAAGGAGTTCCATCCGTCAAGCCAGAGAGAGAGATTAGAGTATCAGAAATTGCAATTGGCATTAATGAATCAGGGTCAGAGCCAGCAGCACCATACACATATTCCCAAGCATTATCATGTACCATTGCAGGAACAAATGTAATGTCAGCCGTAGTTTGGGTAATATTGTTAACTTGAACATTATAAGGTCTTCCGCAAGTTACACCCACAATTTGGATTGAATCGATAGATGCTGGCGGATTAGAACCACCACTAAAATCATTATGCCAGAAGAAATAGAGACGTTTTATGGTATTTGCGTATGATGCATCCAAAGAAACTCTAAATGTTGTTGAATCAAGATTCAAGTAATTTGGCGAGATTTGAACTGCACCAGCAGGAGCGGTAATAGAGTTTTCTGGAGCAATTGGATCGCCAATGTATACGCGCATATAATCGTATGTTGACTCACCTTGTGCTTTCCAATTGAAAGATAATTTATATTCACCAAATCCGCTACCGAATTCGATATCACGGCAAGCCCAAACGTTTGAGGTGGCACTACTTGTTGTGTAAGCGTTTGTCATACCATTGTCATTAGAAATATACAATTTTGGAGAGGTCATACCTGAAGGAGTTCCAATATGCCATTTGTTGGTTTCTGTTCCATTGAATAGAATCCAATCTTGCACTTCTGAATCGCTAGTGAAATCAGCGAAATAAGGGATTTGCGCTGTATTTCCAGCAGTCATAAATGTGTGAGTATCAGACCAGAGACTTACATCATCACCGCCACAAGAAGACTGAACTTTTACGTAGTATAAAGTATTAGAAGACAAACCTGTGACTTGTACATTTGTAGTTGTTGATGTGAAGGTGAGTGTACATGTGTCAGGGTTGAAATCGGGTTGTGTAGCTACAGCAATATTGAATCCAACAAAATTATTATCTAAAGTTGACCATTCAATAGTTGCGGTATTAGAAGTTATAGAAACAGTGCGAAGATCTGTAACTCTTCTACAAGAAGGAGCAGCCACACAGTTAACGGTAGCGATAAATCCTTGATATACATTTGAGAAGTCTGAATGGAACATCAGTGTTAATGGTCCTTCTTCGGATTCAAGTGGTCCAAATTGAACAAGATTACCACTTGTGCCAGAGATTACCTTTTGTAATAATTTATCTGTTGAAATACCCACACCTTTGTAGATACTCAAATAGTCAGTAGAAGTCTCACCAACAAAGGTACCAGAGATAGTTAAAAGCGAATCCTCATTAGTTGGATAGATAACCAAAATATTGTTAGAATTATCCATATAGTTTCCTGCAAATCCACCATTATCTGTTACGGTAATGCCGCAAGCGGTAATCGTATCGGTAGCAGCGGTCATCACGTGAGTATAAGGAGCTCCTACGGCAGGGAAGAAACACCAAGGACTAACTTCGTTGTTACCACAAATGGAACGAACGTAGAAATCATAAACAATACCAGCAGACAAACCTTGTACATTGTGAGTTGTTGAGGTAACTCCTTGGATGGTTGTTGCATCAACAGAAGTTTCTGGGTCGAAGCCTGTAGGGCCATAGATAATTTCCCATTGTGAGCCTAAGGTATCGGACCAAGAGAGTTGAACCATATCGGTAGGTGTAGAAATAGCTTCAACATCGTAAGGTCTTGCACAAGTAGGCATATAAGAAATTTCGATATCATCCACATTCAGTGAATATGTTGTGTAACTGCTTGTAGCAAGGCATAAGCTCTTGAAAGCGATATGAGAACCTGTTCCCGTATAGGAGTTCAATGGCACATTGTAAAATCCCCATTGGTTAGCCAATGGAACTTCCAACGTATCAACAGGAACGAAAGATGAAGCATCTGCAATATTAGGAAGCACACCTACAATAAGTTTCATCAGTATGTTTGAAGCTTTCATTTGAAGAGTAACTTCAAGACTACTTACAGAAATTGATGGATCGAGTTGAGGAGTTGCAATCTGATTGTAATTTGAATTGGAACTGCTGAAATAGAGAGATTTAGAACCAGAAACAGATTGTGTATTAATTACATACGGATATGTGGTTGAAGAAGTTGATAACTTCGTCCAGCAATATAGCGGAGCACTTGAGCCAGTTTCAAATGTTTCGAAGTTCTCCACAAAAGGAATAGATGCGATTAATCCGCAGCCTGTTCTAAAGTCAGCACTAGTCCAAGCACTCATTTCACCATTTGCACATAATGCTCTAACAGCAACATCATAGCCTGTGTTGGAAATCAAGTTAGAGAGTTGGATAGATGGGGTTCCGACAACTAGTTCAGGAATAGCATCGTAATCGATGGTGCCCACTGGTCCATAGAGCACCTCCCAAGATGTTTCGTCTCCAGCAGGAGTCCAGCTAATGGTTGCTGAAGATGATGTAATTTGTTCAGCTACAATATTTTCTACACGACCGCAGAATGGTATTTCGTGAATATCCACATTATCTATATAAATCATATTGGTGAACCATTGTGGAACACGGAATGCTACATATCTACCATTACCAGAATATGAATTGCTATTTACATCACATAATCCCCAAACGTTAACATCTTCCGGAGAAACGGCTTCTATCATTTCGAATGTACTATAATCATTAGGGTCAGACATAATACCCACTTCGATCATATAGTTTTCTGAAGATTTTCTTGCGTAGAAAGAGATTTGCAAGTTGCTCATATCGATAGATTCGCTGAAGCGTGGAGTAGTAGCATAGCTATACAATGATGATGTTGCGTAGAAATGCAAAGAGCTATTTGGTGAATGAGATTGTGCATCATCTATACGTGGATATGGAGTAGAATTGTTGGTTCCAGTAAACCAGCAATCCAAAGATGTGTTGCTTGAGCCTTCAGCCGCATCAAAATTTTGAATGTATGGCAATTCTGTGATTCCGACACATTCAGTTTGAGCACTAACACTAGTCCAGTCACTGTAAGATCCACCACATTCAGAGCGCAAACGAATTTGATATTCAGTATTTTCAGCTAAATTATCCAATGTATAAGGATAAGCGGAAGTAGTTCCTAAACTTGTCCAAGCAGCATCAGAAGCACCTTTATATTCCAATTCCCAAGAAGTTTCTTGATAACCAGGAGCCCAATTAACTGTGATTGATTGGGCGGTTATATCTGTAACTATCATATTAGGAACAACGCAAGTAACAACGCTGTCGCATTCGCCCATTAAGATTACATTATTTCTATAAGAAGTAGATGAGAAACTGGTAGCTGACGATGGATTAAAGTTTTCAGAATCGCTACGTTTATACAGAGAGTTTCCTGAATGGCTTGCAAAATAAGATGCTCCATTAAAAGAACCTGTATTATCATCAATAGTAAGCACTAAGTTTTCGCCTGTATAAGCAAATGGTGTACTGAAATTGATCTCAACCCAACCTTCTTCTTCCATTGAAACTACACCAGAGAAAACAAGAGTTTGATTCGTGGTTGAAATATAAGTACTTGTAGTGAGAGCGGTTTGAGATGTGTTTCCTAAATAGATATCCCAATTGCGATTTTGAGAGGTTGCGTCCGTAATTTCAAATTTAATACCAGTTAAAGTTGTAGCAGTTCCAACTTCAGTTGCGTTGAATAACTGTTGGGTGAGCGAATATCCCCAATTTGTACTAGATGGAAGAATTTGACTTTCGGTATCTCCATTTCCAATTGTTACTTCTGCACCTGGAGATAGACAAAGTGTTGAGAATGATGCGGCAACAAAGGTAGAGTCATCGGTAGCGCAATTGGAAGAAACTCTAACATCATACGCAGTCTGAGGATTCAAGCCTGAGAGCATATAGAAAGTTCCGATTACGGAAGACTCTGCAATATTCCAACTATCCATACCAACTTCAGAATATTCAACAGAATAATCAGCATTACCATAAATTGCGGCATCCCAAGATAGTAAAGCAGAAGCTCCTGCTACATTACTAACAATCAGGTTAGAAGGAGCGGAACAAATAGGTTGGTAATCTAATGCCACTTCATCAATATAAACATAATTATAATCACCCGCTGGCGCATATAAAGCCAAGTAAACATTACCATTTTGATATGCAGAAGTTACAGGAATGTCAAATTGACACCATTGATTATGTGTAAAATCAGATGGGTAGATAGATTTGATAGCTGTAAAGGTATTCAAATCGTCAGGGTCTGTCATAAAGCCAACATCCATACGACCATAAGAAGCATTAGTTTTATACGCTTTAAAAGTCACTCTAAGTGTATTGGCGCTATAAGTACTCAAATCAAGAGCTTGGGAAGCTGCTAATGAATAAACGGAGGATGATGCATAGAAATATAGAGAAGCATCACCTTCTGAAGCACGAATATCATCCACGTATGGATATGCGGTTGAGGTGTAATTGGTATTTCTGCTCCAGCAACTAGGGAATGCGTTCTCTCCATCTACTAAACCTTCAAAGTTTTCTGTATAGGGAATTACGTCGGTTGGTAAGCAACGAGTACGGAAAGAAACAGGTAATGCCCACTCTGATGTCTCTCCGCTTCCGCAAACTGCTTTCACATACACATCATATTCTGTATTATCAGCAAGATTTAAAATTGTGCAAGGATTGGAAGTAACAGTTTCTGGAGTAGCTTCATCAGCATCTGAACCAGCAGGAACAACTGCCACTTGCCATTCTGTTTCCTCATTGCGGCTTGTCCAAGAAACAGAAACGCTATTGTCGGTGATTTCAGCAACAGCAACTTCCATAGGTCTTAAACAATTTGGGGTTGCGAAAACCTCAACATCATCAATGTAGGTAGAGTTACCTGAAGTTTCCAACTTTCGGAGTGCAATGTAAGAACCATAACCCGTATATTCGGTTAGAGGAAGTTCTACTTCATACCATTGATTTGTTTCTGCCCACTCTGCACCTGTATAGTTTTGTACAGCAGTGAATGTAGAAAAATCAGTAGGGTCACTCATTACGCCCACTTGCAATGCACCACTTCCAGCAGCTGTTAAAGACTTTCTGATTTTGAAACTGATTGATAAACTATTTATTGGATTGGTAATTGTATCAATTTCAGGGAGAATAGCGCTTGAATTTCCAGCTGAAGTATAAGAACCAGCAATGACACTAGAGAAGTAGAGTGAGGTTGCGCCATTGTCGGCAGAAATGTACGGATAAGGAGAAGAGGTAGTATAATTTCTTTCCCAACATTGAGGGAATGCAGAACTTCCGGTGCCGTAATCGCTGAAATTTTCAACGAATGGAATAGACATAAATTGTGTACAAGAGGTTCTTACCTCAAGAACTTCTGACCAATAACTATTTTCTACACCGCAATCTGTTCTCACAAAAATACGATAAAGTGTATTAGGTTCAAGACCTGTAAATGTGTGGGTGGTATCGCTTAGAGATACAACATACGACTCATCAATAGAGTCGCCAGGAGCCAAGATAATAGCTTCCCAAGCATTATCGGACATCAGCGCTGGAGAGAAATGGAAATAGATACTATTTTGGGTTACAGAGTTGGAATCCAATGCAAGATTAGATGGTCTTCCGCAGGTAGTACCAGTAATTGACAAATCATCAACAGCTGCAGCAGGATTGTCACCGCCACTGCCATCATTCCACCACAATAAATAAAGGCGTTGAATACCTTGGAAATCAGAATTTACAACGCCAGAAACTTCAGTCCAATCCGAAAGGTCAGAAAAGACTCCCAAGAAAGTGGCATTTGCAGGAAGGGCACCTGTAAAATTCGCTGAAGTGGGAAGTTCTGCTGGTGATCCCAAATAAACTCTCAGATAATCATAATTTTGTGATTCACCAACGATTTTTACTTTGAAAGAAAGATTATACTCTGCATAGGTAGTGCCAAAATCGATATCACGATATGCCCAAGACAAGGAGCTAGAGTTGTTAATGTAATTGTTGGTTGCACCAGAGTCGCAGGAAACATACAATGCGTATGCACCATTATCAGTAGCATTTACGGCTGTTCCTAAAGTCCATTGGTTAATGCCATTACCTTCAATACTCCATTGCGAACTTTCTGTTGGATCTTCGAAGTCACACCAATAAGGAAGTTGTGCAGGAATTTGAGGAGTTCTGAATGGAACACTTTTCCAAGATGAATAATCACCAGAACCGCAATTAGCACGCACGTAAGCATAATATGAAGTTGATGACGTTAACCCATTGAAGTTGTAAAAAGTATCAGTAGCAGTATAGGTAGGAACTGTGGTTTCATCAGGAATATCGGTTGCATCTGAAGTGAAATAGATATCCCAAGCAGTTTCTGTACCACGAGGAGACCAAGTGAGAGTAGCTACATTTGTATTAAGACCAGAAATCTGAGTTGCTCCTGGAACTTTACAAGTAGCTCCGCCAGTGTAAGTAAAGGTGGTTTTAGGAATGAAATTTTTATTATTAGCAGTAGTAGAATAGCTTACATAACTATAGCGGCTGGCGGGGACATCCGTTTCAACGCCATAGAAATATCCTCTAGAGTATCCTCCCTCAAGATTTGTGACCTCCAATACCAAATTTCCTCCCTCATAATTAAATGGAGTAGTAAATGTTACAGTAAATTGGGACGCAACAGAAATTGTTCCGGAATATACATTGGTAAGACCTGTTACAAAAGTTCCTGCTGAGAAATCGGATAATGTAGTGGTTCCCAAGCTGAATTGAAACGTATGAGTCCATAAACTTGTTGGAACCGTTTCCATATAAAAGGTAATTGAGGAGATTGATCCACCAATCATATCCTCTAACATCGATTCTGGATAGATAATCTGATTCTGACACTCGCTATCCAAATACCACCCATAAATGGGAATGTATTCATTAGTTACCGTACCGTCTGCTACGGTCAACGACAAATCTTGGGCTCGCATTACTGATGGTAACATCAGCAATAGCGCCAACCATAAAAACAATAATTTTTTCATAGAATTAAATTTAGTTAATATTGAATAGAATAAATTTCCAAAATAAGTGCGCAAAAATAGATTTTATTTTCCACAAATCAGTTGTGATAACTTACTTTTTTTATAGAATTAATAGTGTTTAAAAATCAATCAATTAAGAGTCTTGTTCTTTATGAAATTGATAATAATTATGATTTCAAAAAGAGAGAATTAACAATTTGAAGATAGGTTTTTGAAGTATGTAAGTAAAAGAAATGAAAAAATACAAACACTTGTTTGTTGATTTCGTGCGGGCAAAAAAGAGGAGACAATTAGAGTCCGTACAATAGTGCACCAGCCGCACCGCAAACAACGATAAGCAGAATTGGACTTACCTTAAAACGCGAGGAAGCGACAAATGTTACAGTAAAAATGGCAACACTACAAAGGAGTTGTAATGGATTCTGGTGCCACGATCCGAAATTCTCTGGGGTTAGCAGGAGCAAAGCTGCCGCCGCAATCAGCCCGACCACCGCCACACGCACTGTTTTCAGCACATCTTCCACTCGTTTGTGGTGTCTATATCTCATCAAGAAAGCCGTAACCAACAGCATTAGCAGGAATGGTAGCAAAATGACCGCAAAAGAAGCTAGAAATGCCCCCACTACAGCCATCCACTCGGCATAACCCTCATTCAGCACGGCTGTATAACCCGTATATGTTGCCACATTAATTCCGATGGGGCCTGGCGTCATTTGGCTCGTTGCAACAATATCTGTAAATTCTTGTAAGGTTAGCCAATTATTTTTTTCTACTACTTCGTGTTGAATGAGCGCAATCATTGCATAACCACCACCGAAATTTACGATGCCGATTTTGCAGAAAGAGAGAAACAATTTCCAAAAAATCATCTTTTCGCCTCCTTTCTATCAGTGAGATATCCGTATAGGAAACCTGCGATACCAGCTACAACTATTACCCAAACGGGAGAGATGCCTAAACCCCAAATTAATAGTGCAGCTGCCACAGGAATCCAGAGATTGCGCCAAGTGATATTAGCGGTTTTGCACATCTTAAAAACAGGTGCAGCTATCAGCGCAGCCACTGCAGGACGTATTCCTTTAAAGCACGCATCCACGATGGTATTATCGCGAAAATAATGAAAGAATGCTGCCCAGCAAAGAATAATTAGTATAGGCATCATTACGTTTCCTGCTACAGAAACTACGGCTCCAGCAATGCCTCTAAGTCGAAAGCCAATGTTGGTAGCCATATTCACAGCGAAGATGCCTGGCATAGCTTGCGATAGAGAAAGTATGTCGAGAAATTCTTCTTTATCAATCCATTGACGGCGCGAAACCAATTCCTTTTCCATCAACGGAATCATTGCGTACCCGCCACCAATGGTAAATGCACCGATTTTAAAAAAAGACCAGAATAGTTGTAAAATTTTCACCATAACTCGGGCGCAAAAGTAGTAAATTTAGTGGACTAAATAACAAAAATATTGTTCCCTAATAATTTTTTTAATTCGAATAATATCAAAGCAGAATTGTATGGATCTTTTCTATTACAATCCACTTTCGTGTATCCGTTGAAGGTTACCTACAATTTCTTTTCCTCAAGATAATAGGAACAGATTCTGATTCTACGCTCACCCATCCAGAAACTCATAATTCAGATTTTATCGATATGAATGTTTTATCAGTCAATTTTAATAAAAACAGCGATCTTCTGACCGCTGTTTTTATTAAAATATCTTTTGCAATATACTTATTCAATGTGTGATGCAATATGTTCGGTAAGACGTCCCAAGCAGTTCGTGTAACTGCCAAATTCGTTGTCGTACCACCCCATAATCTTGGCGTGCGTAACGGGTAGATTTATTTCGGTATTGTGATTAACACCAGCAGCAGCCAAAATATCTTTTGAAACATGCATAAAACCTGTGCGCGTATGAATCTCTTTACCCTCAATAACGATTGCTGCAGGCATACCCAAAAGGTCAGTAGAAACGTTTTGCTTGCCAGAGTAGAAAAGAAGTTTTTTCTGCTCGCCCATAGCAGCTCTTTGGTAGATATTACGCAAATAATCACCGCTGATGTATGGCAAACCTTCTGGATTCAATCGTGAGTTGAAAGTGATATTTAGTGCAATCAACGATACGGTTGTGGTTGGAATACGTATCGAATCAGCCATAAAACCGAATTTGGTAATTTCTGGAATTACTTTTTCTAATGTTTTAGCAGCACCGGTAGAGGAAAGAATGATATTATTAAATACTGAACGATTCTTACGTAAGTCGCTTGCCGCTGCTTTGGGAACAGAATCCAAAATGCTTTGGGTGTTTGTAGCAGCATGAACTGTTGATAATGATGCGGTTAAAATATTGTGTGTCTCTTCATCTTCTAAAAGCGGTTTTAGCATGTGTGCTAAACCAGTAGTAGTACAGCTGGCTGCCGAAACTATATTGTGTCGCAATGGATCGTAGCATTCATGGTTGATACCGTAAATCAGGGTAGGGTAGAGTTCGTTGGCATTGGGTTCTGTGCCTTTAATTTTAAATGGTGCACTGCAAATTACTTTTTGTGCTCCCGCTACTAAGTGTCCCTTTAAACTACCCTTAGGGTTGTCTGCAGGTTGAGTCGGGTCTAAAAATTTTCCTGTACAATCAACAACTAAGCGAACACCTTCCTTTTTCCAGTTGATGTCTTGTGGATTACGATCGGAGATAAGTACTTTAATAGGAAATCCATTGATGGAAAATACAAGGTTCTCACGGTCAGGAGTTTCAATCTTCAAATCCTCTCCGCAACGCCCATTCATAAAGAAACGTAGCGGACCGTAGGTGGAGTCGTAGCATAAGGTGTGAATGAAGTCTTCTAAGGTTTGTCCCACTTCTCTGCCGACATTAATCACAATTCCATCAAATTTGCGTGACATTAAGTGATACCAAACTGATAGTTTACCAATTCTTCCTAACGAGTTGATTCCTAATAAGTTCTTTTCTTTAATATTAATATCCATAGCCTATATTTTTGATAAATAATTTTAAGATTTAGGAAGAGCAAAAGTAATCAAATTTATGATAGGTTGAACCCTTAAATAATAAAATTCTTTTTCCTTTTTTTTATTTGGGCGCATCGGCTCTTTCCTACCGCACGAAACCACCCGCCCGCCGTCGGGCTATCCGCTCAAATTTCGCTGCTCAATCTCTTCTATAACAAATTTCTATAATTTCAATTTTTAATCTCTAATTACTCGATTCTAAGAATTCAAACCGCAGCTCATAACCGCTTCTATCCCTTGCGCAGCGCATTGCGCTCTTATCTACTTAGCCGCACAGAATCCAACTTTCGTACCCGTGTTCCTTGAAATAAGTATCCAATAAAACCGTTGAATGTTATGTGGTTATCTAATAGTTCTAAAATAGAGAAATAAAAAAGAGGCGCACCGCAGTACGCCTCCTTGAAGTTATTGATAATTCAGAAATTATCTCTTTACAAATCTCTTCGTTACCATTCCTTCAGCAGCATTGATACGTACCATATACATACCGTTTGCTAATTGAGAAACGTCAACTTGAGTAGATAGAGTTTCGATAGTAGCGTTAGAGATCAATTTTCCGTAAACGTCAAAAATTTGCATTTCAGCGCCGAGGAAACGACTATCAGCTACTTGAATTTGAATTTGTGAAGTTGCTGGGTTTGGATAGAGAACAACAGCAGCGTTCAAATCGATCTCTTCAATACCTGTTTCTTCAACAAATTCAACAGCAATTGTGTGGTTTGCAACAACTGCAGAGAAGGTGTATTCGTTGTTAGCAGGAACTGCTGTTTCTGCATCGTCAACTAACAATCTGTCAACTACAGCGCCAGCGTTAGCAGTGAAAGTGAAGGTTACATCGCTTCCTTCTTGAACGGTAACGGTTCCGCTTGGTGCAATAGTACCAGGACCAGTAGCAGTAGCTGTAATGGTGTATGTGGTAATATCACCAGCTAAGGTTGTAAATGGTACTTCTGCAGACCATGCACTTTCGTTAGAAGCATCACATACTGATTTAACGCGAACTACATAATTGGTAGAAGCGGTTAAACCTGTAATGTTGTAAGTTGTGGTTGTTAAAGTTGGAGAAGCTGTCCAGTTAGAAGCAGTAGCCAATTTGTATTCAACAACCCAAGCACTTTCTGAACTTACCCAACTTACGTTAGCTGAGTTAGATGCTGCACTTACTTGAACGTTAGTTGGTGCATCGCAAGGATCAGCAGCAACAGCAGCACCAATAGTAAAGTCATCAATACCTACGCCATATCCGTAGTATGAAATACCCTTGAATGCAATTTGATAAGTTGCAGATGGATTAGGCAATGCAATTGAGTCTTTTGTCCAAACTGAAACATCACTTGTGTGTGATAATAATTGTGTCCAAGTGGCTGTATTGCTAGTTCTATAATATACTACTAATTGATCTTGATCTCCACCCCAATCAGGTATTGCATACCAGAATGAAAGATATGGATCTGTAACTTGAGTCAAATCGAAAATTGGAGAAATCAAGTAGCTTGAGTAGCCATTAGAAGAACTTCCAAAGAAGGAAGCATTTGAACTTCCTGAATGTGCAGAAGCAACAGGTGAATATGAACTACCTGTACCTGCAGTGATATTCCAATTAACAGTACCAGAAATATACTCTTGAGACCAACATGGTGGAAGTGATGGACCATTTTCGTATCCTTGGGTATATGGGAAGGTATTAATTACATCACATTCTGTAGCAAAGGATACAGGACCTGTCCAAGCAGACATATCTGTAGCACTACAAACGGCTTGTACATATACATCGTATGCTGTAGCAGATGTTAAACCTGTTAATGTATATGGATTGGTAACGTTAGGAACAATAGTGCCTTGGCCTTGAGTAAATCCTGCAGGACCATATTCTATATTCCATGCTGTAGCATTGGTTTGGTCTGTCCAAGAGATTGTGGCTTCAGTTTGCGCAATATTAGAAACTTGAAGGTTAAGCACTGGGAGACATGTTGGTGCCACATCAATAGTTACATCATCAATATAACCATAACCAGTTGTTGTAGTATATTCGTTTTTGAATGCTACATAGCGACCTGTACCAGTATAAGAAGACAAATAGATAGTATGTTCACCCCAAGTAGTTGATGTACCCCAAGCGGTATCAACAGGAACGAATGTCGTTGGGTCTGATGGGTCAGTCATTACACCTACAATCATTCTTGATGTTGCATTGCTAGGTCTATACCAGAAGTTTACTTCCAAAGTGTTCATCGGATTGATATCGGTATCAATTTCAGGAGAGATTGCAATATTGTAACTATTAGTAGAAGCATAGAAGTAAACAGAAGCTGGAGCAGAATGGTTAGTTGTACTGAGATATGGATAGGTAGAATAGGTCGTATACTTATCCCAACATAACGGATAAGCAGAGGAACCTGTACCGTAAGTGTTAAAGTTTTCGGTATATGGCAATGTAGCTATAGAAGCACAAAGCGTATAGAATGTGAACATATTAGACCATTCTGAATACTCACCACCGTCGCATGCAGTTCTTGCATACACAACATAGCCCGTGCTATGATTAAGACCTGTTAACTGAATCAAAGTATCAGTTAATGCATTAGGCGTTAATGTTGCAGGATCACTTCCAATAGGACCATAAACATATTCCCAAGCCATATCAGTAGGTAAAGCAGGAGTAAATGCAATATCTGCAGCGGTTTGAGTAATATTGTTTGTGTGCAAATTGTAAGGTCTTCCACAAGTGATACCCACAATAGAGATAGAGTCAATCAAACCTGCAGGATTGGTTCCTATCGATCCATCATTATGCCACAAGAAGTACAAACGTTTAAGAGTATTAGCATACGAAGCATCTAATGTAGTTCTAAAATATGTACCAGAGGTATTTTGATTAAGATTAGTTGTAGTCAATTTCACTGCATCAGCAATCGTGTTAGAAGAATTGCTTGGTAAAGAAGGATTGCCAATGTAAAGATTGATATAATCGCAGCAGCTTTCTCCTTGTGCAGACCATTTGAACGAAATCTCATATTCTGCAAAGTAACCGAAATCGATATCACGGCAAGCCCAAACATTAGTTGTAGAGCTTATTGTATAATTATTGTTTGTTCCATTATCGTTAGAAACAAATAATACTGGATTAGTTGCTCCTGTTGGCATACCTATATGCCATTTATTGGTTTGAGTACCATTGAAAAGATTCCAATCAGAAACCTCAGTAGTGTTCGTAAAGTCGCTATAATAAGGAACCTGTGCAGCGTTTCCTGCAGTCATGCAAGAATGTACATCTGACCAAGCACTTACATCTCCACCACCACAATCAGATTGAATCATAATGTAATAGGTAGTATTCGCATTTAAGCCAGTCAATTGAGTGGTATTTGTTGCAGAAGTGAATGTCATAGTACAAGTATCAGGGTTAAATTGAGGTTGTGTACTAACAGCCAAGTTATAACCTACTTGGTTTTCGCCTAATGCAGTCCAAGAGATATCTGCAGTGTTTGAAGTTACTGCATCGGTGCTCATGTCAACAACTCTTCTACAAGATGGAGCTTCCACGCAACTTACAGCAGCTATAAAACCATCATAAACTACAGAACCATCGGAATGGAATTTAAGAGTTAGCGGACCTACTTCAGAAGTGTGTGGGCCGAAATTGATAAGTGTACCCGAGGTGCCTGAGGTAACTTTTTGTAATAACATATCTTCATTAACGCCAACACCTTGATAGATACTTAAATAGTCAATAGAAGATTCTCCTTGGAAGGTGCCATTAATGGTCAATATAGAATCTTCGCTAGTTGGATAAATCACCAATACATAATCCTTGCTATTTGAATAAGGTCCATTCATTCCACCATCATCAACGATAGTCACACCACATGCGGTAATGGTATCGGTTGTGGTATTCATTGTGTACATATATGGAGAACCTTGTGCAGGTATATAACACCAAGGACTAACATCGCCACCACAATCAGAACGAACGTAGAAATCATAAAGAATGCCAGCCGTTAGACCTTGAATATCTACAGAAGTAGTTGAAATTCCAGTAAGCAAGATTGCTTCGGTAGAAGTTTCAGGGTCAAAACCAATAGGACCATAAATTACATCCCACATAGAACCAGTTGGGTCAGTCCAAGAGAGCTGAACCATATCTGTTGGTGTTGAAACAGCTTCCACATCGTAAGGTCTTGCACAAGTTGGCAATAGATTCAACATCACATCGTCCATATAGATATTATAACTTGATGTAGATACATTGTGGTTTTTAAATGCGACGTAAGTTCCAGTTCCTGTATAGGAAGCCAAAGAAACATTAAACCATTCAAATGTGTTAGTTGTAGAAACTGCCACAGTATCAATACCTACAAATGTAGAGATGTCAGCAGGGTTAGTCATAACACCTACAATCATTTTATTATCAAGGTGTCCAGATCTCATTTGGAATAACACTTCTACACTATTTGTTGGAATAGTTGCGTCTAATTGAGGCATTGCAATTGCATTATAGTTAGAACTTGCACTATAGAAGTAGAGTGATTTACCACCTGATACTGCGTATGTAGCGCTTACGTATGGATAGCTAGCGCTATAGGTAGAGTTGCGTGTCCAGCAGAAAACTGGATTCGTAGAACCTGTAGAGAAAGTTTCAAAGTTTTCGGTATATGGTAAAGCTGATATTGTACCACATTCGGTTCTGAAGCTTCCCCAGTTCCAAGCACCATACTCACCGTTATCGCAAACCGCTCTAACAGCAACTTCGTATGGAGTGCTTGCACTTAAATTAGAAAGGGTAACAGAAGGTGTACCATACGCAATTTCAGGAATTGCATTCTCATAGTCAATAGTTCCCACTGGAGCATAGAGTACTTCCCAAGAGGTTTCGGTACCACGAGGAATCCAAGAAATGGTTGCAGAGTTAGTTGTGATTTGGCTTGCCGCAATATCATCAACGCGGTCACACACTGGAATTAGGTGAATATCCACATTGTCAATATAAACGATATTTGTCATCCATTGTGGAGCACGGAAAGCGATGTAGCGGCCTGTACCTGTATAGTGGTCAAAGTTAATATCCGCAATTTCCCATGTGTTGATGGTTGTTGGAGTGAAAGAACCTACCACTTCAAAAGTAGAGTAATTATTAGGATCAGACATAACACCTACTTCTACAAGATAGTTAGCGGTAGAAATTCTTGCTTGGAATGATACTTGCAATGTGTTTATATCAATATCCTCACTGATGCGTGGAGTTGCTGCATAACTATATGTAGAGGAATTTCCATAAATATACATAGAATAATTTGGAGAAAATGATTGAGAATTTGAAGTATATGGATATGATGTTGAACTATTAGTACCTTTAAACCAACAATCGATAAAGTTGCCAGCACCAGAAGCTGTAGCAGCGTCAAAGTTTTGGAGATATGGTAAAGTTGAGATAGCCTCACATTCAGTTTGTGCATCAACTATTACCCATTCGCTATATTCACCACCACATTCAGAACGCATACGGATTTGATAGAACGTATTAGCTGTCAAGTTATCTATGGTATAAGGAGATGAGGTTACAGAACCATTGCTTGTCCAAGCAGCATCGGTAGCAGATTTGTATTCCATTTCCCAAGAACTTTCTTGATAACCAGGTGCCCAGCTCAAAGTAATAGATTGTGAAGAGATATCAGAAACCATCACATTAGGAGCTATACAAGTCGCATTACTATCGCACGCACCCATAAAAATCACATTATTTCTGAAAGAACGGGATGTCAATGATCCAGGAGAAAGAGGATTGTAGTTTGTTGGATCATTATAATTACTATAAGAAGTACCGCTATGTCCTTGGAAATAGGTTGTAGAAGAATATGAACCAGTATTATCATCAACACTAACCACAAGGCTTCCTCCTGTATAAACAAAAGCGGAGTCAAATGTGATTTCTAACCAACCTTCGGTACCCATAGATACGTTTCCGGAGAACACTTTTGTATGAGTTGCAACAGAGGTATAACCGGTCAGTGAGGTTGCAGTTACGTTTCCTAGATAAATATCCCAATTACGAGTTTGAGATGTTGGAGTTGAAATGTAGAACTTCATTCCAGTCAAAGTGTTACTACCACCCATTTCTGCAGCAGTGTATAGCTGTTGAGAGAATGAGTAATTATAAAGCGTGTAGGAAGGTACGTATGAGTTTGTAGTAGTTCCATTGCCAATAACGATATCTCCACCAGCCAAACAACCTGTCACAAATGTAGCAGAAATAGATTGTGTTTCACCAGAAGCACAATTTGTAGAAACGCGCACATTATATTGAGTTTGAGGATTCAAACCAGAAATGAAGCAAGAGGTACTAGCGATAGCATATTCAGCAACAGTCCAGTTATCCATACCAGCTTCAGAATATTCTACCATGTAATCAACAGCACCATAAGGAGCAGCTTCCCAAGATACAAGTGCAGAAGCACCAGCCACATTGCTAATTACCAAATTAGTAGGAGCGGAACACTCTGGTTGATAATCCAAAGTTACTTCATCAAGATAAACATAGTTTGTTGCGCCAGTAGGTGCCAAGAATGCCAAATATACATTGCCATTTTCGTATGCCTCTGTCAAAGGAATGTCAAAATCATACCAAGTATTGGTAGCGCTATAGTTGTCAGGATAGATAGATTTTAGAACCGTTAAAGTGTTCAAATTGCTTGGATCAGTCATGATACCCACATCCAAACGACCATAAGCTGCAGACGTTTTCTGAGCCTTGAAAGTTAAATGCAGACTATTTGCTGTAAATGTTGATAAGTCAAGAGCTTGTGATACGGCCAAAGAATACAATGTAGTTGTTGAATAGAAATAGAGCGATGCTGATCCATCAGAAGCGTATGTAGTTGATACGTATGGATAAGAAGTAGAGGTATTGTTTGTCATACGATCCCAACAATTAGGATATGCCGCTGTACCAGACCCCAAACCTTCGAAACTTTCAGTAAATGGGATTACGTTGGTTGGTAAGCAACGAGTCCAGAAAGTTACAGGAGAAGACCAGTTAGATTCATCACCACCGCCACAATCGGCTTTTACATATACATCATATTCTGTATTATCGGTAAGATTATAGATTGTGCAAGGATTTTCATAAACAGTTTCAGGAGTTGCTAAAGTGACATCAGAACCTGCGGGTACTACAGCAACTAACCAAGCTGTTTCATTATTTCGTGCCAACCAAGATACAGACACACTATTATCTGTAACTGAAGTTACCTCCACTTCCAAAGGCCTTAAACAAGATGGAGTTGTATAAACTTCAAAATCATCAATGTAAGTATAATATGCAGAGGTAGAAGCCTTGCGAAGAGCGATATAAGCACCATAACCTACATAATCAGTAAGTTGAATTTCAACTTCGTGCCATTGACCACTTGTCCACTCTGCACCAGTGAATGCTTGTACCAAAGTAAATGTGGACATGTCAGTAGGATCGGTCATAACACCAACTTCTAATGCACCATAACCTGCAGTAGTTGAAGTTTTCTTAATTTTAAAACTAATAGTTAAAGAGTTCAAAGGATTAGTAATCGTATCGATTTCAGGAGCTATTGCACAAGAATAGTATGAACTTGATGCGGAGCTATAGAAATATAAGCAACCTGCACCAGAAGCTGGAGTTGTTGAACTACAATATGGATATGCGGAGGAAGATGTATATCGTCTTGTCCAGCAAGATGGGAAATAACTATTAGATCCAGTTCCGTACGTGTCGAAACCTTCAGCGTATGGAATAGACATATATTGAGGACATTCGGTTCTAATATTTAGAACTTCCGACCAATTGCTGTATTCTGTTCCACAATTTGTTCTTACATAGATACGATATGGAGTATCAGCAGTAAGACCAGTAAATGTGTGTGTAGTATCACTTAAAATTACAGCTTGTGTTTCGTCAATAGTATCACCAGGAGCTAAAATGATAGCTTCCCAAGCGTTATCAGTTGCCAAAGCAGGAGTGAAGTGGAATTCGATAGAGGTTTGGGTTACCGCACCAGAATCAACAGCTAAATTAAAAGGTCTTCCACAGTTGGTACCTACAATAGAGAGATTATCTACGGCAGCAGCTGGACTGGAACCACCGGAACCATCGTTCCACCATAATAAGTAAAGACGTTGAATACCTTGGTATTCCGAATTTACCACACCTGAAACTCGTGTCCAATCATTAAGTTTAGAGAATGTGCCTAATAGTGTTGCTCCAACTGGCAATGCTCCAGAAATACCTGCTGAAGTGGGAAGTGCTGCTGGTGGTCCCAAGTACACCTTTAAATAGTCATAACTTTGAGATTCTCCATTGATTCTCACGTCAAACGAAAGATTATATTCTGCGTATGTGCCAAAATCGATATCACGATAAGCCCAAGATGTTGAAGTTGAAGTGTTAGTGTAATCATTGGATGTACCATTATTATTGGAAACATACAGACCTGTTGTTCCCGTTGTGGTATTATTAGCAGCCGTGCCCAAAACCCATTGGTTTACACCAGAACCAGAAATAATCCATTGGCTACTTTCGGTAGCGTCTTCAAAATCACAAAGGTAGGGAAGTTGAGCTGCCAACTGGCTTGTCATAAAGGAAACATTTCTCCAAAACGAAACATCCCCAGAACCGCAGTTCGCACGCACATATACATAATAAGGGGTTGTTGAGTTCAATCCTGATAATGCATAGAAAGGTGCTGAACTAGTGAATGATGGTGTTGTTGTTGCATCTGGAACATCAGTGCTTGATGTAGTAACATATATATCCCAAGATGATTCAGTACCTTGTGGAGTCCAAGAGATCTCTGCAGAAGACTCATCCACGTTGCTTGCTACAACATTTGTAGGGAAAGGACACGTAATAGTAGTCAAAGAGATTCCTAATTTCAAAGTTGGAAGGAAAGAGGCTGCTTCCTCATAATTTGAACCACCAGGATTTAAAGAAGCTGACGTGTTACCATCTTCATAATAGATAATAGAGGAAGGTGCTGAAGTTGCAAACCCATAAAACGCAACACTGCAGTCATAGTCAAATTGGTCTTTAGCGACAATAATTACCAAGTCGCCAGAGCCATCATAAACATAGGGGGTTGACAATTGGTAGGTTTCCCAACCCAACGATGTTCCAGCGGCAACATTTGTAGCCGAGAATACTTGTGTCAACTGCGCATCTGGCAAGAATGTTGTTGCCGTAGGTGTTGTTGATGTTCCCATATAGATTCTCATTGAGGAGAAGTTCTGGGAACCGATGACCGCACTTTTAAACGCAATCGATGTAATTGTTCCTGAGATATTCAACATTGATGCTGGATAAACCATTTGGCAATACGAATTCTCGTAACAATGTTGGAATGGAATAAGTCCACTTTGAACGGAACTATCTCCAATTGTTACATAGGTTGTGCTTTGGGCTCGCATTACCGATGGTAGCATCAGCAATACTGCCAACCATAAAAATAAAACTTTTTTCATAAGATTAAATTTGGTTAATATGAATAGATAGGGTTTTTATAAAAAAAAAGAGTAGCAAATATAGAGGATAATTTTAATAAAAGCAATCTTAAAATGCGTTTTTTCTTGATTTTTTTTATTTGTGTTGATAATAAGGTGGTTATAAAATAGAAAGGAATGCTTTTTATCAAAATAAAGATAGATGAAGTATGAATTTGAATTTTGTTTAGACTTTCTTTTGGGAAAAAATCAATCAATTTGAGATAAATTGTAAACATTTGTTTGTTGATTTTTGATTTAAGAATTGTTGCATTTTTTTCAATTTTTAGATGATATATTTATCCAATTTCGTATTATATTCATGCGATAAATATCAATGTCAAAATTTATATTTATACCTTTTTTATATCTAGTTTGAGATGTTTATTCACAAAATTAAAAGAAACCATTTTTTTTCTGAATAAAAGTTGCTATATTTGCAACGATTTTTTAATGCACCAAACGATGAACAAATTTTTACTTCATTTTCTTTTATTATTATCTCTTGTTCCTCTTAGAGCACAAGAATGTGATTCTTTCGTTGAGCGTTTAGATTCCCTCTATTTTTTCACACCAACTATTTTGTCAGAATCTGCCGAGGCTCAACTAAAAAATTTACCTAAATTTCAACTTTCGCCAGTGCGCCGAACAATTGCGCTTCCCACTTCTGTTAACAATGCTGTGCTTAGTTGTTTTCCACCTATTTTTTATCAGGCTGCGTTGGAGTGCGGTCAAGCGGCTTCGTTAACCTATCTTTTTTCGTACGAAACTGCAATACGGCGAGGTTATACCGACTTAAATTATACCTATTTACACCATTATACGGGATTTTTTAATTGGAATTTCTGTAATGGTGGACAAAGTGCTGGCGTTAGCGTGATGGATAGTTGGCAGAATGTTCGTAGTGTCGGAGCTATGTTTGTTCCAGATTGGGGCGCAGCGTACCACGATGGTGGCCCTACGAAATGGATATCTGGATACGAAAGGTATTATAACGCAATGCGAAACCGTATTGCAGAGATGATTGCCATTCCTACCGATACAGAGGAGGGAATTCTTGCCCTGAAACATTGGTTGTACGACCACGCTTGTGGTGACCAACCAGGTGGAATGGTAAATTTCTACGCTCAACATAAACAGGCAGATGCCGAATTGCCTGCGGGAACCCCAGAAGCAGGATTTTCCTTTTTGACAACATTTTCTGCTACTGTTAATCATACACTTACTATTGTCGGTTATAACGATTCGATTCGCTACGATTTTAATGGTGATGGCGTTTATACAAATGATGTGGATATTAATAATGATGGAATTGTTGATGTAAAAGATTGGGAGATTGGTGGAGTGCTGTTTTGCAACTCTTTCGGATCAAATTATGGAACTGATGGTTTCTGTTATATGCCCTACAGATTGTTAGCGTCCTATCCCTCCGAGGGTGGTATTTGGAACAAATCGGTTTATGCTGTAAAAATTCGTGATGAAGTGTTTCCACAACTGACGGCAAAGGTAAAAATGCGCCATAATGTGCGGAATAAACTGCAAATTACTGCGGGAGTAGCTTCCGTTGCTAACGCTTCTGCGCCCGAATATCAACTCGACCTTTACGCTTTTAATTATCAAGGAGGCGAATGGCCTATGCAGGGTGAGAGTCCGCAAACTTCTTCCGATATTTTAGAGTTTGGCTTGGACCTATCTCCATTGCTCAATTTTGTTGACCCCAATCAAGAAGCTACCTATTTTTTAATTGTAAATGAAGATGATGAAAACGGAACTGGAACTGGTGAAGTTTTGGAGTTTTCGCTAATGGATTACACAGCGGGGAATGTTGTAGAAGCAACTTGTTCAGGAGTGCCTATTTCAATTGTAAATAATGGTACTACATTGTTGAAAATTAATAAGATAATGAATTTTTCAAAGCCAATAGTGCTTACCGATTCGTTGTCGGTTAGCGCTCTTGAAGATTTTAATCGGCACCTTTATGCGGAGGGTGGAAAGCCTGGTTATCGTTGGGCGTTGAGTTCAGAATATGCTATTACAGAGATTACGGATTCGGTTTCCATACCCGCAGCAGAGGGCAATTCCGTGCTACTTAGTGACAATGCTTCGGGTTATGCAACCATTGATTTGCCATTCGATTTTCCATGTTTCGGTGATATGTATAATCAAATTGTAATCTATGCTGATGGCTATCTTACTTTTCGTTATGATACTTATAATTGGCCCTTTCTAAAGAGTTCTAAGTGGCAACAACGCACCACTCGGATGATTGCACCTTTTCGTGCGAATTTAGTGCTTTCAGAAGTTTTGATGCAATCGGATAATAATCGGGTGATAATTTCATTCGTAGGGAAAATTTCAGGGCAATCTAACAATTCGTTGCGTTTTTCTGTTGCATTGTATGCATCAGGAATGATAGAATTCTATTATGGAAATATGACCTATACGGGCACCAATTTCTATTCAGCACTTTCGCGTGGCGATGGAATCTATTTCGAAGAGTTGCCCATCTCGGCAAAACCTGCCTCTATGGTAGCGAATCGCGCTTTTCGTTTTACTCCCCCAAATAGCGTGCCTGGAATTGTGTTAAATGCAAACGGAATACTCTCAGGTAATGTGCCTTATCCCGTTACGCACGCACCATTGGATGTTGTCTGCTACGATAATAATGATGTAAAATGTCGGAAAACAATCGATTTTACAGCTCATTATCCCAATCCACTTGTTATTACAGATGCCGTGGCTATACGTCCTGAAGATGGAGTGATCCGCAGCGGAGATACAATTTCGCTCGCGCTAACAGTTAGAAATGTGGATACAATCGCTTTTAATGGTTGTCAAATGCAATTTTCGACACATGATCCTTATGTGTCAATGTTAGATTCTGTCGAATATTTCGGTTATATTGCTGGCGGAAATGAGTATAGACTGAATAATTCTATCTCTTTTGTCGTTGATGAACGAACACCCAATAATTATCCTATTGTGTTTGATACACAAATTATTAATGATGAGAATTTTATGGTGGAAGGTGAACAGAGATTTGTTGTTTTAGGACCAGATGTCTCTATCGTAAATTATGAAATTATTGGCGATAATCAACATTTCGATTCTAATGAATGGAATGTTTGTCGTTTTGAAATTAAAAATGTTGGCGTTTTACCCCTGGATAGTATTTGCTGTTTGTTACGTTTCGACTTGCCCGATATTTCTGTTATGCAGCAAGTACATTCCATTGAAAATTGGATGATTGATGAGACAAAAAATATTGATTATCAGATTTTTATTAATGAAAATTATCAGCAACAATCATTTATCGATGCGTACTTAGATTTTTATGATGGGAATCGTTTCCTTTTTACCAAAGTAGTTACACTTTATGTGGATTGGAATTGTTTCGATTTTTCTGATTCTATTCCGGCGGCGTTTCAACCTACTAATTGGCAATTTGATGAAGATGAGTTTGCATTGGTTAACGATAATATATCTCATAGTGATTCTACAAGTTTTTCATATTCAGAGAATTTTGATTTGCCAGGTACGATTACTTTCTCCTATAAAATCTCTTCGGAAAATAATTACGATTGGCTTAGCTTTTATGTGGATAGTGTTCGGGTTTTACGTTGGTCAGGGGAGCATAATTGGACAACGCTGAACTACGATTTTTCTGCTGGATTCCATACTTTTGAGTGGCGTTATGAGAAGGATTATAGTGTGCACGGCGGAGAGGATAAAGCTTGGGTAAAGTCTATCTGTATTCGACAGAAATCATTAGAAACACCTATTTTAACCTCCTTTCAAAATGAGATTTATGAAATTCTCTCCCGTGATACTATTACGACATCGCTTGTGGAATTACAATCTGTAAATTCACTTTCAATACTCTTTAATGCTGAAATTTTAGATGAAGATTTGAATTTTGTTAATTGGGCATTTCTCAATATCTCCAACGGAAGTATAAATCCACCACATACAAAAAATCTTGAGATAACGCTCTCTTCTGTGGGAAAGCATAATAACGAGATTTGTAATGCAAATCTTCATCTCAAAGCCGTGGAGGGTAATGAGTTATTAGTGCCAATTACGATGGAGGTAGTGTCTCCGGTGGAGATTGATACGGGAAATGAACTTCCAACTTTCAGGGTTTTTCCTAATCCAACTACAGATCTACTTACGATAGAACTTCCTCAAACCTCATCTCAAATCTTACATTGTATATTGTACGATTTGTATGGCAGGAAGATATTCTCTCAACCGATCATCAAACCATCGGCTCAGGTTGATCTAACAAGCTTGCCATCAGGGGTTTATCTTCTTGAGGTTGAAGGATTTAAATCTGTAAAAATAGTAAAGGAATAATTACTTATATTATCTTACAAATATTCCTTAAGTGTTAAATTAAAAAAGCCGAATTTTAAAATTCGGCTTTTTCTTGATAGGGTATAGGTTGATTATACTTCCCAAGTATCTCCACTATTCAAAAGGTCATCAACACATTTGTATTTTGCGTTAGCTATAACCTCATTCATTTGATCTTCAAACATTTCAGTGTATGTAGCTTTTTTTACCGCACGGATAACACCTAAAGCAATAGGCATATCGCCTTTCATGCGTGCTAACATTGTGTGAATACCATTATCTTCAGTGGTTTCATCGTGAATCAAAAGGTCGTTTTCTGTAATTCCGTTTTCGCCAATTGTAACAACTTCTAATTTAGTACCATTGAAACGGATACCTTTATCGCGATTTTTACCGAAAATCATTGGTTTTCCATGTTCCAAAATGATAGTTCTGTCTTCGCGCCATTCGCGGTTTGTGATAGCATCGTGTGCTTTGTTGTTGAAGATAACGCAGTTTTGAAGAACTTCAACTACAGAAGCACCGCTGTGATTAGCAGCTTGTTCCATAACGTCAGTAGTTAATTTTGCGTTTACATCAATAGAACGAGCAAAGAAAGTACCTTGTGCTCCCATGATCAATTCACCAGGAGTAAAAGGATAGTCAATAGTTCCGAATGGAGATGTTTTAGTAACTTGTCCAAATTTTGTAGTAGGAGAGTATTGACCTTTTGTTAAACCATAAATTTCGTTATTGAAAAGGGTGATGTTTACGTCTAAGTTACGACGCACAATGTGAATAAGGTGGTTACCACCAATAGCCATTGAGTCACCGTCACCCATATTAATCCATACACTTAATGCAGGATTAGCAATTTTAACGCCAGTAGCGATAGCGCAAGCACGACCATGAATTCCATGGAATCCGTAAGTGTCAACATAATAAGGAATACGAGATGAGCAACCGATACCGGAAACCATACAGATATTTTCCTTTTTATGGTGAGTTTTTGGGAATGTTTGCAGCAATGAAGCCAAAATAGCGTGGTCACCACAACCCGGGCACCATTTTACCATTTGATCACTGGTAAAGTCTGCTTTTGTTAATTCTACGTCCGTTTCTGGTACGTAATGTCTTTCCATCTGTTTCATTGCTTATTCTCCTAAAATTTCGTTAAACTTTTCCTTTAATTCACCAACTTCGAATGGTAATCCCATAATTTTGTTATATTGATGCATGTGGTATTGTGGGAAATTCATTCTTAAGTAATTTACAAATTGACCATTGTTCAACTCGCAAACAACGATTTTCTTGTATTTTTTCAAGATCTCTTCCGTATTTTTTGGAAGTGGGGAGATGAAGTTGAAGTGTGCGTATGCTACCTTCTTTCCTTCTTGGTTCATCTCATCAACAGCCAATTTCAATGCACCAGAAGTACCACCCCAACCAATTACCAATAGGTCACCATCAGGGTTACCTTGAACTTTTTGTTCTGGAATATAGTTGGCTACGCGATTTACTTTTTCTTGGCGTAAATAAACCATTTTAGCGTGGTTTTCAGGGTCTGTAGAAAGATTACCTTTACCATTTTCTTTTTCCAAACCACCTACGCGGTGACGTAAGCCTGCCATTCCTGGAATTGCCCATTCGCGAGCCAAAGTTTCTTCATCACGACGATATGGTTGATAGTTAGGATCGTTTTCTTTTGCAAAACGAGGTTTAATTTCTGGGAGGTCAGCAACTTTAGGAATACGGAAAAGTTGAGAGCCATTACCAAGATAACCATCTGTCAATAAGATAGTTGGTGTCATGTGCTCTAATGCTAATTTTGCAGCCATATATGCCCAATAGAAGCAATCTGCAGAGGAAGAAGCGGCTACAACAATACATGGAGCTTCACCATTTCTTCCGAAAAGTGCTTGTGCAAGGTCTGATTGTTCAGTTTTGGTTGGTAAACCTGTAGATGGACCACCACGTTGAACATCAACAACTACCAATGGAAGTTCGGTCATAACTGCCAATCCTAAAGCTTCGCTCTTCAATGAGAGACCGGGGCCAGAGGTTGATGTACAAGCTAATGCACCAGCGTAAGAAGCACCGATTGCAGAGCAAATACCAGCAATTTCATCTTCAGCTTGGAAAACACGTGCACCTAATGCTTTATGTTTTGCTAACTCAATCATCACTTCAGTAGCGGGAGTGATAGGGTAGGAGCCTAAGAAAAGTTTAAGACCAGCGCGTTCTGCAGCTGCTAATAAACCCCAAGCAGTAGCTACATTACCTGTAATGTTACGATAACGTCCTTTCTCCATATCTGCATGAGAAACTTCAATGATATGAGAACGAATCATCTCAAATTTATCTGCAAATTCATATCCTGCATGAAGCACAGCTTCGTTTAATTTGATAATATCAGGTTTGTTAGCAAATTTGCGTTCAAGATATGCTTCGGTTTGTTTTAATGTTTTATGTGTAGCGTAGAATATGATACCTAAAGCAAACATATTTCTACATTTTTCAGCCGTTTTATTGTCTGCACCATGCTCATCACCAATACGTTTGGTGAAAGAACTGATAGGAGCTTTTACAATATTATATGAATGCTCTAACTCATCAGTAAATGGGTCTGCAGAATATCCTGCTTTAACAATGGCATCTTCGGTAAAAGTGTCAATATCTACAATGATTGTTGCACCTTTTTTTGCCCATTTAAGGTTAGAACGGAATGAAGCTGGGTTCATGGCTACTAAGAAGTCACATTTGTCGCCTGAACTGTAAATGTGATTTCCAATATGAACTTGATAACCAGATACACCAGCAATAGTGTTGTGTGGAGCACGAATTTCAGCAGGATAGTCAGGGAATGTTGCAATATCATTACCTGTTAATGCTGCTGCATCAGAAAAAAGAGTTCCTGAAAGTTGCATGCCGTCGCCAGAGTCTCCGACAAACTTCACAACAATGCTGTCTTTTTCAATAATTTGCTCTTTTGTCATACTGTTTTTTTGTTTTTAGAATTTTTTTTATGGTATATGTGAATTGTTTAATCTATAATCGTTTATGAGTCAGTTTATTAAATAAAAAATGCCTTGTTTTTAAGACAAGGCAAAAATATAAAAATATCTAATAGAAACCAACTATTTTTTGATGATTTTTTTGATGATTTTTCTTTCCCCAGATTGAATTTCTGCAATGTAGATGCCGCTTTCTAAGCTACTGATGTTTAGCGTTAAATTGCTGTCCATAGTTCTTTCTGATCTAATTTTTCGTCCACTTATGTCATACAAATCAAGGTTAAAACCGTTATTAAATTCTCCACAGTGGATTAGAATTTGATCTGAACTTGGGTTTGGAGAGATTTGTGCAGAAATAATTTCACTATGATCATTAATACCACTGTGATCCCAAATGTCTCCAATTGCTAAATCATAAAGAAGCGCAAAATTCATTTTTGCCACCTCTTTTGCAAAGTCAATATTACAATAACTATAAAGGTCATTTACAGTGTGGTAATAATCTGAGAAGTTATATTCAATAGCAAAAACTGCCTCAAAACCAGCAAGTGCGTACATATAACTATCACTATTTTGACGAGTTTTGTTTTCTGCACCTGCTGCAGGAATAACCGGAGTAATAGTTGTAAAGTTTTCGCACATAAAAGCTGCTTTGTCTGCTAATTCTGTAGCATTGTCATACCAATGCAAAGTTAGCTTATAGGGTAAAGAATCTGGTTGATTAGAAACCATATCATTGTTGAGCATAGCAATTACATTGTCATTGTTATTAGCTCTTTTTTGCGCATCATATCTTGAACCTTGGAAACCTACTTCTTCCGCATCATATCCTATAAAGAAGATTGTATTGCGAGGTTGAAGTTTGAATTTGTTGATTATGCGGGCAAGTTCTAACATTACAGCTACTCCTGAAGCATTGTCGTCAGCGCCAGGTGCAGCTTCTTGAAGTTCTCTTCCTGATAAAGAGATGGCGTCAAGGTGCGCACCTACAATTACTATGCTGTCTCGATTTTCTTTGCCAGGAATAAATCCAACCGCATTGTAACAATAACGTTCAATGTGAGGAAGCCAAATGAATGTTGTGTCAAGATAGAATGAATCAATATGAGCCGTTGGTATTCCGTATGATTGTAAACGTGAAACGATGTATTCTGCTACATCTTTATTTCCGTTACCATAGTCACAATATCGATTGCCAAAATTTTCCAAATCTTGGATGGTTTTTCCAATGCTATCTGCATTGAGGTGAGGTAGCATATTCAATAAATCTTGGTTAAATTGTGCATTAACCGTAAAGGTTAAAAAGAATGCAACTAAAATTGTAAAAAATCTTTTCATAGGCAATTTGTTGTTAGTTTTTTTAGAGACCTTATTACTTGTTATAATTTGCTAAGGTCCTTTAGCAAAATTATATTGCAAATGTATCAATATTTTCGAATTTAAAATTTCCCTTTCTATCATTTTTTTTATTTCATCGTAAATGATTGAATGATATTCTGTTGGGTTGATTTTGTATTTTTCATTATTTTCATTTTGTTTATGATTTTTAGTCTGAAAAAAGTAATTCCAAATATGAATATAACCTAATTTGGGAGAATTTTTAATCCTATATTGGAGATTTTGTTGAGAATTATTTGTCAATTAGTACAAATATTGTGGATATTTGACAAATCAATTACGATATTTGCAGATATTTTGGAGGCTCCTCTGAATAGTTTGTTTAAGAAGCATAAACAGAAATCCGTACCCTAAAAAGATACGGATTTGCGTTTGTTGATGAGAAAATATTGAGATTATCTTTCGATAATTCTAATTTTTAATAATTTTTTCGGTAGTTTTCTTTCCTTCTATCTCAATCTCTGCAATGTAAATTCCGTTTTCTAAATCGCTAATATTTAACAAGATTTTATCATTATTGGAGAAGGTAGATTTAACAATGCGTCCCGTAAGGTCGTAGAGGGTAATCTTAAAACCATTTATAGCTTCAGAAGATTGAAAATTAATAATGTTAGAAGTAGGATTCGGATAACAACGTATTGCAAGTTTTGGATTTTCGGTAATATTAGTAGCATCACCGAGAGGGCCAAACGTCATTTCGTATAGAAGAGCAAAGTTCATTTGAGCAACCTCTTTGGCAAAGTT
>Ga0233362_1000043_pt1 | contig 32977 bp, 37 predicted proteins | sample ElkDunMinimDraft_22_FD_180674 | JGI IMG/M metagenome (GOLD analysis project Ga0233362, IMG submission 180674) | Fecal eukaryotic communites from dung pellets of Tule Elk in California, USA - Elk Dung C1 | ecosystem: Host-associated > Mammals > Digestive system > Large intestine > Fecal | place... | reverse complement strand
ATGATTGACGAACGCCGTCAAGCGTATGAGCCTGACAGTGTGGAGCTTTCGCCGCTTCGCCAAAGTCTTATAGCCCGTATTAAAGCTGCTTTTTCCGGGGTAACCTGCTACCGAGAACCCCGAATGCTGCTTGGCGGCGAAGCAGAGGACGACTACTTGAGCCCGGACGCTCAGGCTCTGCTTACCCCTCTGGAGGAACGCGATGACTGGGAGGATATTCCCGATGACCTGCTTCATGCCTGTTCCTGCGCACTGAGCTATGTGGGGCCCCATGCCTATCGTTTCCTGATTCCCCGCTTCATGGTGGGGGCTTTGCATAATGTGGTGGATATTTATCCCGGTTCGAGCCCCACATCTGACCTGGAGGTCTTCGCGCGATGGAAGATGTACGACCTCAGCCCTGAACAGCAACAGTGTCTTACTGATTTCCTCAATCTGGAGTGTGTGGAAGCGGACGATCCTCGCGACCAATTTTTACCATGGGAGCACGATGAGTACCGCGCCGAATATGCCGACCACATGGATTATCTCGAATACGGAGCTCTACTTGTGCAGCGGTATGCCGAACGCGAAGGGATCAAGGCGTAATTTAATTGAAGAAAACACCATCTGCAAGACTAGCCCCCCCAAGGCTGGACAAGAATCAGACTCAGATTTCGTCCATCGCTTGCAAGTGTCTTTTTGCTGCCTTGCAAGCGATGTTTCTTTTTAGGTTGCCACCCGGCGAAAAATGCGCCCTAAACTTCTGAGTCTGTGTAGCTTGTCAGTTCGAAACATCTTTACTTGTCACAGAGTTGCTATCGCCCCAAAATTGCCTAAGCTCACAGAATCAATAGATTGTAGATTCGAGACTTCTTTAGTGAACCTAACATGAATTCGCGCTTAGAAAAAGGGGCTTAGGCGTGCTTAGGCTTTTTGACCTTTTGGAGCCGTTTTGCGCCCGGCGGGGCGGTAGCAGGGCTTGCAAGCGTGCAAAGCCTAAGCGCGCGAGAATATTGAAAATCAATGCAAAACAAAAACCGAACCAGATTGATTTCTGATTCGGTTTCTTGTTTTAAGTGGAGCATAGCGGATTAGAACCACCACCCTATTGCAAGCAATCAGAATATAGCATTGAGATGAGGCTGTGGATGCTCGGATGCGGCATTTTTTGTAAGTGTAAGTTCTTGAAAATGAATGTAAAAAAGATGAAGAAAAAGTAAAAAAAAGCTAGACATTGGTTGCTCATGTGCTATACTTTACAACGAGATAAAGCCTTAACGCTAAACGTATTAAATAATGCACAGCAAACTCCACATAACCCGCTACAACAAGACCCGCAACTGGGCCATCTGGGCGAATGAGGAACTGCTGGCAGTAACAGTATACAGAAAAGGCGCACAGGCTGTTCTCGACTACATTCACACATTAACCCAAAACACAATAAATACTATGTCCAAGACTAAGACAACCGCCGCCGCTACCACCGCCACCAACAACGCCGATTTCGACCCCACCATCATCAAGGCCGTCAACGGCGAGGGCAAGACCATCCGCATCAAGTTCGACCCGCTGGGCGTAAGCGTCTGCCACAACCTGAAAGGTAAGTGGTGCGCCCATGAAATCTACAACCAGCCGCTGCCTGAGCTGATTGCCGAGGGCGTATTCACCATCGAGGACGAGGATTCCCAGAAGACCTACGCCAAGTATTTCAACGCTGGCAAGAAAGACAAGCGCTCCAAGGCCAAGCGCAGCAAGGCTAAGAAGCAGAAGAAAAACGCCGAGCCCCAGGAACAAGAACAGGAAGCCGCCATCGCAACGATTGAGGAAGCCCCGCAGATGGAAGCAGCAGAAATCAACGAAGAGGTGGAAGCCGCCCTCTGGCAGGAGATTGAGGAAGCCCGCGAGGCTGAGCAGCTGGCAGAGGTAACGATGGAAGCTCAGGACGAGGAAGCCGCAGAAGCCGATGAAGAAAGCGCCGAGCCCGCCGCAGAAGAACCCGCCACTAACGAGCCCGTGACAGACGTGGAGCCGACCGCCGAAGCCCCGGCACAGGAATCCGCCGCTGAGGCCGCTCAGCCCGAAGAAGCCCCGAGCAAGCTCAGCACCTACAACCTGAAAAAAGCCGGACAAGCCCCTATGAGTCTCACCCCCGGTAGCGATGATATCAAGCTGGAGCCCGGTGACCAGTTAATCCGAATCTACAAGCGCAGAATGATTGAAGTAGAGGTGACCGAGAATGGCTACAAGTGGAACGGCGAGGTATATCCGACCCTCACGCACATCAGCTGGAAAGCTGCCGGATACCAGATCAGCGGCAACACATTCTTCGGCCTCCCCAGCAAGCCCCGCAATAAGGCTTAATCCCAACCCTCGATAAAATTGAGAACCCCAGCGTGGATGCCGGGGCTTCTCCTTGGTGCGCGATATCGCGCTTGTCTAATGCGTTTCAAAGAGGATGCGCTCAATCTCATCTGGCGGTAGGTTGAGCATGTTGAGCATCCCTGTAACTGTAGGCTGTGATACGCCCAGCATTTCCGCACACTTCGAGGCTGAGCCGTATTTCCCGGTGGTCAGGTATTCCTCAAGAATGATGGCGTTGGCCATTTTGATTGCCCTGTTTGTCGGGACTCGCATTGTCTTGCGTTGGGCAATATAGTCATCCATCTTGGTACGCAGCCGTACAATACGAACATTCTCCTCATTGCGCTCGAAGATGATGGGGATGGAAAAATCGCAATTTGCCTGGGGAACCACCATACCCGGCGCTGATTTTGCATGAATGTTTGGTAGTTCCACCTGAACCTGCGGCTCGGGTTCCTTTCTGGTGCGCCGGAGCGTGTTCAGCGATATCGTGTCTTGTCTTGATTCTTGTTTCATCTTATTCGAGTCCTTTCTTGAGGGTCACGTCCAACTGCTCTCCATTGTCATTGATAACGATGCTTTCAAATGCGGCTTGGAATACTTTTTGCAATTCTCGCGGGGTTGAGTCACCTAATGCCGAGTCGATGCTGTAGAGCGCGTCTGCGATTCGCCCGGCGTCTTCATCGGGAAGCTGCCGGATAAGAGCTGCCAGTACCTGGGGGCTGTCCCTGAATCGCAGGATATAGCCTTTCAACAATTCCTCAATCTGGTCTGCTCCGAAGTGAGGGGAGGCGCAGCCCTGCAAATAGTCGTGCCTGTTGGCTGCACAGGTGTAATAGCGGCGCATTACTCCACGTTTGATGGTGTATGTGCCAAGATATAGCCTTCCGCATTTGCCGCATTTCAGAATCCCTTTGAGTGGGTAGATAACCTTGTGTTCTTTCTGATCCAGCCCGCTGCGCAGCTCTCGTGCTTCATTATTTCTCTGGCACGTTTTTTCGTACGTCTCTTGGTCAATGATTGGCTGGTGGATGCCTTGAATGAGTCCAGAATCAGTCTTCACATAGCCAGCGTAGACGTAGTGAGTGAGGATACGCTTAATCGTCTGGCTGTTCCAAGGTATACGCTCACCGCTATCCTTGTTCTTGCGGTACAGCCGTTTCTCTTTATTGAGTTGCCGGGCAATGACTACTGGGCCTTTGCCTCCTATATATAGCTCGTGGATGTAGCGGACAGTAGCAGATTCCAGCCTATCGACCACGAGCTTCTTTTCATGCCATTTGTATCCGTAGGGCGCACTACCACATACCCAACGGCCTTGTGCTTTACAGGCGTTGATTTTATCCCTGAGTCGGGAACGGATGATGGCGGCTTCGTAGTCGGCAACCACGGCCATCATGTTCATGGAAAGCTTACCCTCCGGCGTGTGCGTTTCAATGGACTGGGTGGCGCTGACAAATGCCACATTGTGGTCACTAAACTCCTTCATCAGCGTGGTGAAGTCGCCTAAGTCTCGGCTCAGTCGGTCGAGCTTGTACACCACTACACAATCAATCTCGCCAGCTCTAACCTGATGTCGGAGCATGTTGAGCTGGTCGCGGTGTACGGTGGTGCCACTCACCGCCGCATCTACGAATGAAGCTACGAACACCCATCCGTCTTTTTCATGGCGGCGTATGCAATCCATGCACATGTCGAATTGGGCATCAAGAGAGTTGTATTCTTGGTCGAGCCCTTTGGCAATGGATTTGCGGGTGTAGATAGCACACCGCTTTGTTGGCATTACTGGATTACTTGTTGTCATCATTTCTGGGAGTCATGGGGAGGTTAAAGAAGTAGTTGCCGCTTTTGGCGTAGCCGCAGATTTTCCAAGCAATCGCGGTCAGGTTGTCGTACTTCACGCCATCGTATGCGAACATGTTTTTGCCGATGACTGTGACCTCGTGGTACTTGCCTTTGTACAGGCGGCGTATGATTGTGCCGACAGGTAGATTGGTTGCGGGCGTATTGGCGTGGTTATTCTCAGGATGACTGGTATCGACTACCTCCATCGGCTTTACATTGAATCGGCGAGGCTTCAGCCGGATGAGAGTCTCGTCTGCAATCTCGTGGGCTCGTTTCATTGCTCGCTCGGATATCCCTCCGTTGATGAGGGTATTGATTCTCCACGTCAGCCTCTTGATGAGGAACTGGCGATTTCTGGTCGTATAGGGTTGATTCCCGAATAGGAGTACCCACTCGCGCCGGAGTTCGCGGACTTTCATATCCTGCAAAGCGGCTATGCGGGCAGCTCCTTCCTCTGGTGTCAGTTTTGTGATGGTTTGACTCATGCTTGTTGTTGTAAAGGCTTAATAGTAAATCTTTAGTGTACCCTATACTTTAGCACAGATTGAGCTATTTGTCTATATTTTTCTTGTATTTAACTCGCTGATTTTTAATGAGGTGGGGACTTTGTGCCTATCGGTCGCACAAACACAATATTGGGATTTTTCAGCATGCGCAGAATCAGCGGGGCAAGCGCTTTTGCCAGCTTGTCGTGAGCCTTGGTGTGACCAAGGGGAGTGATACCAATTTGCTTCATGAGTTGAGCTAAAGTAAGGGGATTACAGGGAGCGGGCAGACACGCGCCTACCCGCCCCTAGGGTTCCTGTTTCTATCAGCCGATCGTGCGGAGGTAGTTCACGAAGTCAGGCGTATTACGTCCAACATTTCGCAGTACCGGCACAAACACGCTGTTGCGACCGAACTTCTCGCGCTTGCTCGTAAGCTCCCACTTGCCGTTGAACAGGCCATCGCGCAGAGCGAACTTCGCTGCGGTCAGGATGTTCTTACCAGCGCGTGTATAAGCCACACCACGCAGCGTCCAGACGGCCAGCCCATAAGCATCGCCGTTGTACTCAAGCGGCAGCGCATAATCGAGCCCGGCGGGGGCTTTGAACACGAGGTTCACGTGCAGCACCGGGGTGAAGCTGGGCTTCTGGTTGCCCACCCACTCAATCGTACCGCCAGCGGCATGCACTTCCTCAAGCGTGTTGTACACCTGGGGCTTCTCGTCAGAATCGAAGTCGAGATTCTGCACGAACTGCTTGCGGGCTGACAGGATGGTGAGTTCCAAGGGAGCGGGCAGCACCACTTCCTTGTTGAGCACCAGATCGCCGCCATTGAACAACTCAGCGAGACTGCCTACGTTCTGCACAAGATTGAGACGAGGGATGACGATATCGTCACGCTCAATCTCCCCGGCAATGGTGCCAAGGGTGGCAGACTGGGGAGCGGCAAGCTCGGTGGTGGTTGCGGTGGTAGTAGCGGGGCTGATAACCTCCGAGGTCTGACCCTCAGAGCCGTTGATGTCGTATGCTTTGATTTTAGCCATAATGATTACTTGATTTGGGTTGATTAGGTTTGATTGTCTTGGGGTTAAATGCGCTTGAGGTACTTGCTCGGCGCACCTGTCGTGATGATTCCGTCCTCCGTGAGCTGAGAGACGAGTTCATCCTTGCTTTTCTGCTTCTGCCCGCGAGGAGCAATAGCGGAAATCTTGTTACCGAGGGCATCGATGCTCACGCTGCCGCAGCATTCGATAAACGTCTCGGGTGAAATCTTGTCCTTTACCGCGCCAAAGGCTGCGAGTGCATCGGAGATGGTGCGGCGACCAGCACGATTGGCGAGCTTGTAGCCGGGGATCTCAGCACCATTGAGAGCCATGTCGATGGCGTGGAAGTTGACAGAGTCAATCCATTCCTTGAGCACCTTGGCACAGTCGAGGCATTGAGCCATCATGCGCGGGTCGGAGATGTTGGAGGGGTGAAGCTCCTCGGGGATAGCGAGTCCGGCGTAGCGGCTGGCGATGGGCAGCGCAAGGTTGCGGAGAGCCTTGCAGGTAGCCTGCTTGCGGCAGTAGCAGCATTGCTGCCCCGGTTGCTCCTCCTTGTTCTTGGCATTGGCTCTGCGGACTATGGTGTCAATGCGGAGACTCATGCGCTCGGTGTCCTCGCGGGTGTAGGTGTGAGTGCTGATGTACTGGCGGCGGGGCTGAACGAAATGAACGCTAAGCTCCTCCAGCTCCGGGAACTTCTCGAACACGCCGAGCGCATAGGCACAGCCCTGTGCATTCGATTCTGCAGGTTCGATGGCGCCGTAGCCGAACTTCCAGTCCATCAACACGCCCACCTTTCCGGCCACCGCAACAAAGTCGGCTGTACCATAGGTGAGGCCGTCAGCGATGGTAAGGCGAAGCTCGCGATACTGCACCGGGTTCTCCAGCTTAGCCAGCTCGCCATCGCGGTAGTCTCGGCAGAGCCCGCAGAGGAAGGCTTGCTCTTCATTGAGCTTCGAGTAGTCATCCGTCTCCAGAGCCTCGTGCATGAGCGTACCCTCTTCGGCGGCGGCGTTGGTGCCGCTCTTGCCGTAAAAGGCCGGGCATATTTCCTTGTAGCCGAGTGAGGACGGAGAGTGTCTTGCGTGCTTAGCCATTGGGGAACAGCTCCTCTCTATCAGGCTCGTTACCGATGCTTTCGATGCGTGACTGCAAGCGCAGCACCACATCCTCGCACATGTCTTTCAGTTCGGAGTAAAAGCTACGCATCTCGTAGTTGCGTGCGTTGTTGCTCTTTGTCTCCATCACTCCCTCCATGTAGGCCAAGTGGCGTATCACATGGCCGAGGGCTTTCATCTTTTCAATGTCGGTTGTATCCATATTGATTGATTTTTGGGTTAAGGGGAAATCGTTATCATTGAATGGGAAAGGGTTGCATATCGCCATCGTTAAGCAGGTCAATGTGCGCGAGCTTGGAAGCGCAGACCTGAGCTGTGTGTTCCTCGCAAGTACCAGCGGCGAAGCAAATCTTCTGGATGCTGGCAGCACCACCGGCTCGATGCACTCGGCCAAGTGCCTGGCGCAGATCAGCAGCGGAGAATGTGGGCGATATGATGCTCAGGCGGGAGCGCTTGCCTGTAGGGTCGTGCAGACTCACGCCCACGCCACCAGCCTGAATGTTGGCAATGACGACCGGAATCTCGTTGCGCTGGAAGCGGTCGATAACGGACTGGCGTTCTTCCGCAGACTGGCCACCACAGATGATGTCGGAGCAGTTGAGCTTCGCCGCCAGAGCGCAGATGGTTTCGGTGAAGTTCACCAACAGGACCACGCTCTGCCCCTCTTCGATAGCTGTCTTGGTCATTTCCACCATAGCCGGCACTTTGTGCAGCTCGATGGCTTGGCGGGCGCGGAGGACAAGCGTCAGGTGGCTGGCTTTCTTCGAGCCCAGGGCTTCGGCAATCTCATCGAGCTTGTTACCATCAGCTTCACGTTCTGCCTTGCGCAGCTCGTACTTCAGGTTGTCGTACTCGTCCTGAATCGCCTTGGCCTTACCAGTCTCAACAATGGCGGGCTCGATGATGGTTTCTGGGAAGTCCGGGATATCGGCGATGCGGAGGCGGCTACCACGCAGCGGGAAGATAGCGTTGTGCAGTTGGCGCAAGCACTCTTCATCGCCGCTGAACTCCATGCCGAAGAAGCCCTCACGCACGCCATTCCGCTTAGCCCAGTACCAGTAGTTGTACAGGTTGTGGAGGCCAAGAGCGAAGCCGAGGGCTCGCATTTCAAGCGGGTTGCTGGCGGCGGTGGCTGAGCACAGGAGGATGCGGCAATGACGAGCGCGGGCTCCGATGAGTAAGCGAGCGTTGAGGGAGTCACGCCCCTTACACTTCTGGCACTCGTCAAAGATGATAAGTGTCTCGTGCGGGACGTGCCACTCATAGCCGGTGTCGGTCTTACGGCAGATATCCAGCTTGCCCCTGCGGATGTTCTCGTAGTTGGTGACAAGGAGCGGCTTGATTCCGGCAAGCTTGCATACCTTTTCCCAGCTCGGCACAGTTGCCTTGGGGGTGAGGATGATGGTGGGGATACCGAGGCGGGCAGCTACTTCGCAGCCGATATAGGTCTTGCCTGTGCCGGGGTCGCTGGCATCGAGTGCTACTCGGTTCGGGCTGAGGAGAGCGCGTTCGATGCTCTCGGCGTGGTCTTTTTGGTAATGTAGAAGTTTCATCTACTACCAAACATTGTGCGAGCTGACAAAATCCGACCAACTTTTTACAATCTTTCTCTGTCTTCCCTAGCCCCGTCCACTTGACAAGGAGAAATAAAGGGCTTAAAATCACCTCTTCATGACTAAAACTAAAATAATTCAGCACTTCGCAGATAAAGGCATTTTCCGACGAATGTCTCGTGTAACTCTGCTCGTGCTTTTCAATCACTATCAGGACTTCCTGACCAGCCACAAGCTGGAACTACCCGAAGCCGATAGCGATACCCCCATTCCCTATGAGGACTTAGCCAATGTGCTCATGAACTTGGATAACGATATCCCCAATGAGCAGGAACTTGGCGAACAGCTGGATGACATCGTAACGCTGTCGGAGCATTACGAAACAGCTCGCATGGAGCTTGACGGCATGTTGAATCGATACTCGGCTAGTATAGCTAAGCTGGGTGTGGTTCTTGAGGTCGATGAAGACCGCGCCGTTGCTCTAGTATTAACAGAAAGTGCCGCAGATGAACTCAGTTTCATTCTGGGCAGAATGGCTGCAATGGATTCCAAGTCATATAAAGAGTTCCCTTGGCGCGTAGATAAAAAGGAACAAGGGAAGAATAGTGGAATCTCCGGCACCGACTCGGAAGAGGAACACCAGGAGTCAGACATCGAAGAAGATGACGCTGACAATAACCTCTATCTGACAGTAGACCAAGAGGCTATCAAGGCTGGGCTTCAAGATGCAGAAAAGGAAATCACCGATGCCTTCGCTGAAGAACAATACAAGTCACGTTGCCGCATCTTCATGTACCCCTCTGAGAAAGAACAATCCATCTGGTTTGTGATTGAACATGGTGGGCGTAAGCTGCGTATTGAATCCTTCGATCCGCAAAAAGATGAGATTGTGTGCATGGACTACTATCCGCTCACTCGTAACGTAGTGGTCATGGATGGCAAGTACAAGGTGCTTCGTATAAAAGCCGCCAGTACATGGCAGACCACCCTTTATCACAAGGTGTTCAGCAAATTGCTTTTTGGAGAGGATGCCCATTTTGTGGATAGTCCCGTTTTCAACTTCAACCCGATTCGAGAAAAAGACATGGCCACGGCCTTGGAACGCGGGGATATGAGTGCCAGTATCAGCAGGGTTGTCGTTAAGGGGATTCAAATGCGCGAGCTTGACGGCGGGCAAAAGATATACCACCGCTTATCCAGCACACAAGACCTGTGCGAACAATGGCAGCGGAAGTACTATCATACAGAACTTCTGGGGCTCCAAATGGAACTGGGAATATACGATTCAGTTACGGGCAGGAGCAATTCGGTATCGGTAAAGCTCAACACCAGTAACGGACTTACTGTTGGCAAAGGTAAATATACCTCGATTGTCCGCGAGTGGCTCAGAAGACGTGGCTTTGAAAATGGCTATGTACCCCCGGTGCTGCCTGTTTGCTCTGATGAAGAGGCTCAACAGGCAGATGTTGACAATGTGCTGTTCTGGAAAGAAGTTCACAGAGCATGGCGTATGGGGAAAATGACTCGCAACTATCTCTTCGGTCAGTTCTCACGAAGAGTAGCCGAGTTTGTAGATGGATACCTAATCGATGACAAGAACCCTACGACCTCAGACGAATGGTACGACCCGAATGGTAGATTGTGGGACGTTTGTAAGATTGGTGTCACATACTATTACTACGATAGCGCTCAAGAAAGCCCCACTACCTCTAACGGCAAGATTCGTGAGGATGAACTTGAAATCAAGACGCTGGACAAGGTAAAGATGGTAAGAGCTATACAATCTGCCCTCTTCCATAACTCCAAGCGAGTTTCCGCAATTTCGCCCTCCAATTCCGGCGTGTATAATCTTGGCGAGAACTTTGCCAAGCGATGCTTGCTCTACCTGTATGTATCAGGTGAAAGAAACGACAAGGCTTTTACCTATGTACTCCGCAGCAATAAGGAAGAAGCAGCCATCAATGGTCGCTTGGTATTCTTCTCTATGGATCAGCAACCGCCGGAAGAATATGAGGACATGGTATCAACAGGACAGCTTCAATGTTACTTCCTTGGCAACATTCTTTGCTATCTTGGCGGCAAGCTGCAACTGATGGATGAAAATCTGGACACCGTACAGCAAGCGCAGTACCCAGAGGAAAAAGGCATCAGGCAATTCTGGCCGCAGATGCCGCCCTTTAAGACCACATTCCGCGATGTGCGTATCTTCATGCATGCGCGCACCTGTCGCATCGTGTATGGTACTATGGATAGAACCTTTGCCTACGATGAGCTTCAGATGTTCCGTCAGGATGATCCGAATAAGGCTGACACCAACGCTAATCGAAAGCTGTTGCGAGAGCTAATCAAAGTCGATTGCTATCTCGGGAATCGCAAGCAAGGATGGAGATTAGACTCCAAGAAATCTTCTGCGTATAGCCGTTTGGCGGTAGCCTTGTCTCGCTTCTTTGGGATTCAGGAGTCGTTTTATGAAGCAACCGAAGAAACCGCAAAGAGCAAGACTAAGGAATACCGCCTCACTTTCGGAGCGTGCAGCGAGGATAACGATTAAGGTGTGTAGGATAAGTCGGGCTGCGTGCCAAGCTCCTTGCCGAGTTTGACAAGCGCCGCCTTACACAGTCTGCGGGCATAAGAACCGCTCATCCCTGTCAACCTGCCAATTTCTTCAAAGTTATGGCCTTTCTCAGCAAGGGCCATAACTTTTTGCTCTTTTTCTGAAAGTGCTTTCCGCATGGCCTTGTGGACTGCGGTCTGTCGCATCCACCTATCCACATATTCGCTCGGTGATTCTGATTTATCATCAGCGATAAGCTCATGGCGAGCCACGGCCTTACCATCACCCTTTTCATCTATCTCGGCATCGAGGCTTTCATGGCCAGCCCGTTTTGAGTCAAGACGAATAGAGCTAGATCGGTTGGGTTCGGTAATCCGGCGTACAATGTCTGTAACTTCATTCTTCACCATAACGAAAGCAAGAGGAATATCCATGTCCGGGTGGTAGCTATTATTCCGCTTGCAGTTCTTGTAGGCCTCTGATACAATATCCCAGCCGTATTCGAGCAAGGATGAGTTTTGCTTAATCATCTTAGCAACACGAGCTACTATGATGCGGTTCAGCTGGTATTCGGCGTTGGACTTGAAATCCTGCTGCTTGTAGATATCGACTCCAGCGATGCTGAGGTCGCCTATGTATCGGGATGTTGATAATTTAGCTTGCATATACCCTCAGCCCCCCGATGGAAGCTGAAAGCGTCATGATTTTTCGTAACACATTGAAAATACACTGAATATTTTTTGAAATTATTTTTCTGCGCCCCGACCTGTGGAAGCTGAAATGAAGCAATCCCCCGGTCGGGGATTTTTTGTGCAAAAAATTGGTCGGATTTTTGGCGCTCACGCGATGGTTGCAAATAGGCCGGGAAACCAACGGCCCATCTGCAAAATGGACATAAAGAACCTTACTAAAATAGCTGAGGAAGTAGGTGCTGAGGCCGTAGCCAAGGCAAATCGTGTAAAAGGCTGGAACCTTATCTGCTGCCTGTATTCAGAATCGCATAGCAGCGAGGATGACCTCGCCCATGCCTATGCGACCGAAGCCCGCTCGCTGAGCCTCCTGAGCCTGCGCTTAACCTGTGCCAAAGCCGAAGCCGGGCTGCGTGGTAACACGAAGAAGTATGAACGTCTGACCAAGGCCATCGAGGAAGTTACCAAGCGCGAGATGCGCCTGTCTGCCCTGTGCCACGAAGCCATCAAGGCTGCACGTGAAGCCGATGAAAAGGCAAAGATTGATAGAAAGGAGAACGCCTGATGAGCTATTACCCGAAGCACCAGCTTTCTATCGCTGGCAATCGGGACGAGTTCAGCATCCCCCATTCTGATTTGGGGGATGCCATTTGCTCGTTCCATCTTGTCTGGGGCAAAGTGAATGACCAGATTCAGCCCTGTATCCTGCATCCGGGTGTCTACTACCCCGGCTTTCAACCTGTAACAGCAAAGGAGGTGTACGAGTATGAAGCCTAAGACCGAATCGAAGAAAGGCAAGGTCTTTGCGATAGACTTCGAGACTTACTACGGCAAGGAGCTGAGCATCGACACCCACGGCCTGTATCACTATCTGCGTGATCCTGCGGCCTCTATCTACCTCGTCTCTATCTATTCTCCTGAATCAGATGGAGAGTTTGCGTATGTAGGTAAGCCGGAAGACTTCGACTGGCAGATGCTTGAGGGCTGCACGCTCTGCGCCCACAACGCCCGCTTTGACCGCGCATGCTTCGAGAGGCTGCGCGAGCTTGGTATCGTCCCGGCAGAGCTGCAGGTGGACTGGGTATGCACCGCCGATATGGCTAGTGCGCTCAGCTACGGCCGCTCGCTGAAGGCATCTGTGGAGGGAGCCTTTGGCATCAGCATCAGCAAGGAAACCCGCACCGACATGAAAGACAAGACGTGGGCAGACGCTGTGCGTTTGGGCATGGCCAAGGAGCTTGGCGAGTATTGCCTGAAAGACTCTTGGTACTGCTACCATCTGTACTCCAAGCTCGGTTCCCTTTGGAGCGACAAGGAACGCAGGCTGTCAGCCTTAACCCGCAACATGTGCGACTATGGCGTGTACGTGGATCAGAAGCTACTGGCCGAGGGTAAGCAGAAGCTCCTGCGCGTGATGGATGAAGCCGTCAGCAAGATTCCGTGGGCTGATGGCAGCAAGCCTATCCTGTCGCTGAAGAATCTGAAATTGGAATGCGCCAAAGCCGGCATATCAGCACCTGATTCACTCGCTCAGGACTCCGACAGCTGTACTGCCTGGGAGGAGAAATACGGCGAGCAGTTTCCTTGGGTGGGCGCAATGCGTGACTATCGCAAAGCCAACACGCTGTACAAGAAATTGGAAACCCTTGAGAGCCGCATTCGCCCGGACGGCACATTCTGCTATGGGCTCAAATACTTCGGCGCTCACACAGGCCGCTGGAGTGGCGATGGTGGCTTCAACATCCAGAACTTGCCGCGCGTAGCTCAATTCGGCGTAGATCTGCGCAAGATGATTGTACCGCGCCCCGGCCATACGTTCATCATTAGCGACCTTGGCCAGATTGAGCAACGTGTCTTATCTTGGCTGGCGGGTGACAACGCCATGATGGAGGAGCTGGAGAAAGGCATATCGGTCTACGAAGCCCACGCCCGCGCCACTATGGGATATACTGGCAGCGAGCCCCTGAAGCACGCTAATCCTGACCTGTACCGACTGGCCAAGGCTCGTGTGCTGGGGCTGGGCTATGGCGCCGGTGCTAAGGTGTTCGTCAGGATTGCCAAGACGATGGCGGGGCTGGATATCTCGGAGCGCGAAGCTGAGCGCATCGTGAGAGACTTCCGTAACAGCAACCGCCTTATCACTAAGCTCTGGGCTAAGCTGGACCATGCCTTTAATGTGAACAAAGGCAAGGCTTGCTTCGCTCTGCCGCTGCCCTCTGGCCGCTCTCTTTACTACCGCAATCTTGCCATGACCCCAAAAGGCATGAGCGCAGAAGTACAAGGCAAGCGCTGCGCCTTTTTTGATGGCAAGCTGGCAGAGAACCTGACATCGGCCACCGCTCGCGATGTACTGGGCGAGATCCTGCTGAATCTGGATGCCGCCGGGTATCGAGTTGTGATGCACATCCATGACGAGGTGGTAGTGGAAGTGCCGACCGAAAAAGTTGACACCGCGCTAAAGGATGTGCAGCGCATCATGACCATCGCACCAGAGTGGCTGGAGGGACTACCCCTCGCAGCTGAAACCACCTCATCAACCTTTTACACCAAATGACCACAATGGACTCAAATCCTTCCAACAGCAACAACGCCCAGGCTCAGTCTACGGACTGGGCTTTGGTGCGTGAATTCTACCTCACTTGCCGCAGCTACAAGCAGACTGCCGAGCATTTTGGGCTCAAGATTTCCACCCTTAATGCACGAGCCTACCGAGAAAAATGGGCATCTGACAATGCAGAGACAATGCAAGACAATGCAAAATGCAATGCAGAGACAATGCAGGACAATGCAAATTGCAATGCGGAGACAATGCAGGACAATGCAAATTGCAATGTGGATGCAATGCAGAACAATGCAAAATGCAATGTGGATGCAATGCAGAACAATGCAAAATGCAATGTGGATGCAATGCAGAACAATGCAAAATGCAATGTGGATGCAATGTCTGATACCTCAGCTGATACCTCTGCTGATGCCTCTGCTGATGCCTTTGCCGATGCCTTTGCCGATGCCTTTGCCGGCTTCCCGGCCTTGCCAATGCGCCCGAACCTGATGGCCTCTGCCGTGAGCTTCGGCCAGCCTTGGGAACAGCGCGTAATCGCCCATGACAAGCTCCGCGATAAAGCCGCCTACCGCTCCTACATCTGCAACCCCGCTACGAAAGATTGCCTGTTCAGCGGCATCCGCGGCATGAACAAGCAGGAGATGGTGAGCCGCGAGAATCCGGCCGTCAGCATGATAGCCGTGGTGGCTGATTATGATATGGTGATGACTGACGAGGAGCGTATGAAGAAGACCGCAAAGCTCGTTATCAAGCCCAACTTCATCAGCTCCTCCTACTCCGGCGGCACTCATGCGGTCTGGTTCTTGCAAGCCCCGCTGCCGCTGATGCCTAACGCCGAAATGGTACAGGCTTTGCTTGAGACGATTGTACGCAAGCTCAAACTCAAGAATGCCTACGGCCAGCTGGACGGCAAGGCTTTCTACAACACTTCGCAATACTACCACGCTGGCTGGAACTGGCAGCAGATCAGCACAGAGCCCATCGCAGAGTCCATGTCCTTACTCTGGCTGGACGAGGCTCTGAAGAAAAGCAAATTCACGACCACCGGCACCCAGATTCCTCTCGCGCGTATATGGGAGGAAATGCAGAAGCGCGGCTGGGACAAGAAGTGGGGCGGCGATAAAGCATTTGAGCTGGGTGCGCGAGGTGTGCGCTTTTGGGATCCGCTGGCTGATTGCCCCACCGCCGCGATAGTGAAAGAGAATGGCATGATTTGCTTCACAGGCCCATTCCCATTTCAATCGTGGGCAGACATCTTCGGCTCTGACTTCATCGATGCTTTCCGCGCCGACACGTTCGGTAAGGCCTTGAGCGAGTGCTATATGGTGAATAACACCTTCTACGTCTGCAACAACCTGCGAGCGGAAGACGGCAGCTACAAGCCTTGCCTACTCACCTATAACCGCCAGAACTTCGAATCCCTGGCTACAGAGAAATACGGCCTTAACAGCAAGCCTGAACAGGAGGGTGAGGACAGCCCGGTGAAGCAGTTGGTAGCGAAAATTGCCACATACAACACGCTTCCGGCAGCCTGTCCATTCATTTACCGCAAGGAGCGCATCATTCATATTCAGGGTGAAGCACGACTCAATACCAGCTTCCTGCGCGTACATGAGCCTGATTTGAGCAAGGGTCAGGAGTGGGGCGATGGCTTCCCTTGGATAGCTTCATTCATGGAACGCCTGTTCCCTGATATCATCCAGCGCGACCGATTCATGGCCGCTTGGGCATACGCCTACCGAAACGCTTACAAGGGCGAGCCGAAGAACGGCCATACTATCTTCATTGCAGGATCCGTGGGCAGCGGTAAGAACTTCCTGAGTGAGTGCCTGTATGGTGCAAGCATGGGTGGTGCTGTTGATGCCAGCGAGTACGTCCTCGGGCAGACTCGCTTCAATGACCACCTGATGGGCAGCGGCGTGTGGACGCTCAATGATACTGTGTCCAAGGGCGACTACCGCGAGCGTGCCATCTTTGCTAAGTCATTGAAGAAGATGGCCGCAAACCACTTCCATTCCTGCGAAGGCAAATACAAGAGCGCTACCGGGATTTACTGGAGTGGCCGCATCATTGTCACGCTCAACACCGACCCCGATTCCCTCCAGCTTCTTCCAGATATCGAGCTATCCAACCGCGATAAGCTCAGCCTGTTCAAGACCGCTGACGAGCCTATGAATGATGCCGATGGCGCCGCTAAAGCTAAAGCGGAGATGGGGGCGCTTTGCGCCTTTCTACTCAACTGGGAGATACCTGAACATTGCGCTGGTGATGCCAGATGGGGAGTGCGCAATTATTTGCACCCTGAGCTGCTTGCAGAGGCTTCAGATTCCAGCCCTACAGCCTCGTTCCGCGAGATATTGACGCTGTTTGTAAAGGACTGCTTCGATGCGGATAAGAGCTTGCAAGAGCTGAAAGGCTCGTCTACGTGGTTCATGCAACAAATGCTGCTGCAGGACGGATTGAAAGACATGATACGAGGGGCTGTAACGCCCACGAGCATCGGCAGGCGTATCAGCAAGCTTGCCAGCTCCGGTGACTTCCCTCTGGTCTATGATCGCCAGTCCAAGGCACGGGAGTGGGCTATCGACCGCAATGCTTTCATGGAATACCTTAACAGCCCCAATCAGGAAGGAGAACTCGATGAGCTTTGCCCATTCTAAGGCTCTTTGGCTCGTGACACTTAACGAAGCTGTGACACTGGAGAAATCTAGTGTTACAGCAAAGTGTCATTCCGCTAAGCTGTTGGCCATTAACCTATTTCTTCCCTCAATGACACTTGTGACACTTTATTGTACAGATAAAGTATATAGGGGAGAAAAGAATAATGAGAAGTGTATACGTGTGAAATTTATATATACGTGTATAGGACTCGTTAAAAACGAAAGTGTCATCTGTCATGTGTCACAATCGCAACCGCCCCTGATGCCGTCCCTACCACCCCCTACAACCTTTGACACCATACCCCCTTATGTCTAAGAACGATTTATACGCCATCAAGGAAGCCTATCGGCGAAAGCTGTACGAGGAAGCCTACGAGAGTGCCGAAGCCAAAGCTTGGCGCGAGTCTCTCTCCCCGGCTGAACGCGAACGCGCCGAAGCCCTAGGACTTCTACAGGCCTTGCCTGATACGGACGTTAGCAGCCGAAGCCTTGACACCATCCCCCTCAAGATGCAGCCCCAGGAAATCATGGAAATAGAAAGCGAAGAACAGTCGGTAGCAGCACCGCTCCGCAACAAGCTCAGTAAGAATCGCGCCGAGATTCTTACCACGCTCGGTATGCAGGATGTACAGGAGCTTCAAGCCTTTCTGACGCAAGATGGCAACCCGAAGCTTCGCGCCGCCTGTCTCAACTACCTACTTGACCAAGGAAGCACCACCATCGAGGAATGTGCGAAGAAGATGGGGATGAGCAAGCAAGCTTTCCACTACCACGTCCGGCAGATTGAGAAGCAGCTGGGCTTGCCACCTATGGGCAACCAGCGCAAGCAATCCTCTCGTGAAGCCTATCGTCTCAGCAATCGCCGCCGCTAATTTTGACAACGCTTCAGAATATATGGAAACAGAAGAAAAACTTGAAAAAGACGGCCAGCTTGAGTGCTTGGAAGATTCTAGATGTACGGTTAACCGTACGACTAGAAATGAAGCAGAGAACAAAATGCTGCCCGGCATTGTTGAATCCGGCGTGATAGGTATTCAGATGAGCGGAAATGGCCTCATTATTACCAAGGAGGACATTACAGCCGATGAATACAATGCCGTATTCCGTACTGTGCTATCCATCAACAAGTCAAGCTGCTGGCTGCTGGGTGATATTCTCCTCCTCGGTGACCGCCGCTGGGGCAATCGCCATACAGTCAGTAAATACGAGGAAGCCATGCAAGCTACAGGTTTATCGCGTAATACGCTTCGCGGTATCGTGCAGACCTGTAAGAAGTTCCCGGTAGACAAGCGACATCCCGGTCTGTCCTTTACGCACCACCAAGAGATTGCCCGCACCGATGCCGACCCTGACCAACGCGAGGAAGTCTTACAGAAAGCTGCCGAGGATAAGCTGACATGTACAGCCCTGCGCAAGCAACTCAACAAGACCAAGTTTAAGTCTGAGCCTGAGGTAGACATGAGCCGCCCGCCTGTAGGCGAAGAACCAGACCGCCTGGGGATTCTCGACTTGCCGGAGCGAGTGAGCCCTGATGCCCCGCCTAAGTGGGACGCTCTCAACTTCGGCCGATGGGCAGCAAAGCAAGAGCCCTGCGAATATACTCGCGAACAATGCGATGCCGCGCTTGCGCTACTGAAGCCTTTGCTGGAATACCATGAAGAAATCATGTTCCGCCTGAAGGAGCTTGACGAAGCCGTAACCACCGCCTGACACCAGCTAAACCTGCCGATGGAAAGAATGAAAAGCGATGTTCAGCGGGCGCTCAGCCGCCGCAAAAGCCGAATTACGGGGCTTCTGGCCTCAAAAAATCGGATTCATGGTGGCCATCGTCATCTAAGGAATCTATTGACTGTCAATCACTAGACTTGCCCCGGCTTGTGCGAGCGCACTTCTCGCGCGAAACACTTTTTATGCTTTCCCACTTTGCAACGCCTTGTAGGGCGCGTCAGCGCCCCTCATGGCAAGCTGAGAAAAGTTCATCTAACTCTCGTAAAATCAGATGCTAAACCTCGCCTCAGTAAAGAGCGTCTCGGATGGCTTGCCAAGAGCGCAAATGAGCATAGGCTCGTTGCCAAACGGCTGCACTCCTTTCGGTGGAAGCTTTATGCGCTCCACGGCTCCCTCCAGCCCCTCACTTTTCCCATTTCCTCAACACTAAACACAACACATCATGAATACCAAAAACACAGACAACGCCACCACCGCCCGCAAGAGCAACTTGCTTGACTACATCCTGCTGTTCATCGGCTGCGGCTTGGTGATATACGGAGCCATCGACTTCCATATCTTCACACAGCAACAGTGCGCTGAGCTTGAGGCTCACACGCGCAGAATACAGGAAGAGACAGCGAAGTTGAAAGCCTTAAACGCAGAAAATCAGTCTATTACTGCCGAAGAAAAATAAAAAAACTGCTGGACTTGTACGCTCAATATGCTACAGTATAGAAAGCGATAAACCGCTAACTATAAATATGCAAGAGCTAATCAAGACAGCGTGGCCCGGAGCCTTGGTAGATGCAGAAACCCTGCAATACGAACTCTGGGGAGAATCCAAGCAACCGAAAGAGAGTCAGGTTATCGTTCACGAGCCTGACTCTTTTAATCGTGGGGGCATCACAGTAACCTTCGGTAGCATCCAGACTCACAACGGCGCCAACATGGCGAGGGTGATAGCCCTGCCGGATGGGCTTCGAAAGCTGGAATGGTACAGAGTCACCAAGGACTTCGACATACAGCCTATCTCCACCATCATTCACCACTTCCCGGAGAACATGAAAGAGGAGTGGCTTTCCAATTTCCCCGAATAACCAACACAACACAGAATCCATGAGCAACGAATACACACCTGAACAGGAAGCACAAGCCCAGAAAATCGCACTCCAGATAGCTGAGGAGCTGGCGGGCGGTCTACAGAACATCATCGTCTGCACCGGCTGCAAGGATTTCCTAGCCCTGACAGCGAATGAAGAGAAGAAGCAGCTCGGCGGGCTGGTATTCCGATACCCGCGCCGCTTTGCCAGCAACCACTCCAACGAGGTACGCATCTTTGCGATGCAGGATGGAACCCGCAAGCTGGAATGGGGCTATGTATCCAAGAAAGGATATCTGCTCCTTGAAACGGAAGAGGGCGTAAGCCCGGAGAAGCTGGAGGAAGTCTGGTGGGAACACACCGCCTGTACAGTACGCCCGCCGTGGTTCATAGAAGCCTGCCGGATTAAGGTGAAGCTGGGGCAAACTGTGGTAACTATGGGAGCCAATGAAGCCTTTACGGAAGAAGAAATTTCCAAGTGCATGAAGCGCCACTCCTACGGCGACTGGGGCGATTGCTGCGAGGAGGACAAAAAGACCAACGATGCCGCCATCGACCCGAAAGACCCCGGAAGAGTCATGAGCGTATACAAGTTCGAAGATGGACGAGTCCTCTGGGTTATCACGGAGTGGGACAGAAGCCGAACCACCGCGCTACTGCCGGAAGAATACTAAACAGCAACAACATTAACCTTTAACCCCGCCCCGCAAGGGGCATTCCCTTTATGTCGAATATCGTTACACCAGCCCAAGCCGATACAGTTCTTGAAGTCAACCGAGCCAATGCTATCAAGCAAGCAATCTCCAAGGTGAAGTCCAAAAAGACACTCACCAAGGCCGAAGTAGATTTGTTGCAATCCATCGCCTACAGCCCCGGCCAAAAGGGCGACCTGACCATTACCGAAGCCAAGACCGTTGTTGATTTGGCTGCGGCTCTGGGTGTATGCCGGAGAACGATAGGCAACTGGCGTAAGCTGGAGGGTGCGCCGGAGCCGAAGCCGAATGGCACGCACGATGTCATTGCATGGCGTAAGTTCATGCACGAGAAACGGCTGGATGGTACAGAGCCCGGCGATGAAGAGGGCTTGAAAGTCCGCAAGCTCATGGCAGAAATCCACGAAAAAGAGTTCCGCTTGGCTATCCGCAAGGGCGAGTACATCCGCAAAGACCTTGTGCGTGAAGCATGGCTGAGTCGTTGCGGTCGCGTGGTGAATCTGCTGCGTTCCAAGTTTGAGAAAGAGATGCCACCTGTCTTGGCCGGGAAAGATGCGCCGAGCATACAGGAGGCTCTGGCTCAGGCGATAGACGAAGTGTTGACGGCTCTGCACGATGGCACATGTGCGGACTCCGGCGGCAACAAGGAAAGCCTAACGCCCTGACTTTTGACAACCCGCCAGAGCATGTGCCACCTAAAGCTAAACAAAAGACCTCGGTATTGGAAGAACGCTTCGCCCGCATGTGGGATGCGCTCGGTGGCCCTGTGCTGAAACGCGAGTATCAATTTGTACCGACCCGCCGCTGGCGTGCGGACTTTGCTTGGGAAGATGCCCATATACTCGTTGAGATTGAGGGCGGCGTTTGGAGTGGAGGTCGGCATCTGACACCCCGAGGCTTCCTCAATGATGCCGAGAAGTACCTCACGGCCACGCTCCAAGGTTGGACTGTCATTCGCCTGACAGCCCCGCAGATTAACCCCGCCACCCTCAAACAGATTCTTGATTATGCCCGAGAACGAATATCTGGAAGCCCTGTGGCGTGAAGCATGGACTCCACCCGACCGCCAAGATGTATGGGCTTGGGCTGAACACCATATTGAAAGCATCCCATATTCACCTATCCCGGGCAGATTCCGAGTCCTCCATTCTCCTATGCTCAAGGAAGTCATGCAGGAAATGGTGAATCCGCGTACCCGACTTGTTTCCATCATTGCTGCTGTGCAGAGTTCCAAGTCCACCGCGATTGAGGTGGCTCTCTGCTACATCATATCCAACCTGCCTGGGCCTACACTCTGGCTGGATCAGAACGATGATGACGCCAAAGACCAAGCAGAGGGACGACTCCGCAAGCTCTTTGATAGCTGCCAGCCAGTCAAAGCCCTGTACCCGGCAGACAAGTACAAGATGCGCAATACCACCATCCACTTTGCCAACGGCATGACTCTATGGGTGGAGGGCGCATACAACAAGAGCAACCTGCAGCGCCGCTCTATCCGCTGGCTGATTGGTGACGAAACATGGCGTTGGCCGCAAGGCCACATGGCTGAAGCTGAAGCTCGTACCACCGCTTTCGGATGGCTGGGCAAGTGTATCTTCTGCTCACAGGGCGGCTTCGATGGTGACGATACGCACACCAAGTTCGGTACGACCGACCAAAGAGAGTGGATGTTCACCTGTCCGCATTGTGGTAAGGAACAGGCATTTTCGTGGACTTGCGTTGAATGGGCAAAGGATTGCAAGGATGCTGATGGTAACTATGACTTCCGCAAGGTACGCGCTACCACTTACATGCGCTGCATCCATTGCCAAGCCCACTTTGAGGACAGAGACGATGTTCGGCGTGATCTCAACGCTTCAGGTCGATTTGTAGCTCAGAATCCTAATGCTGCTTCCGAATACGTGGGCTTTCATTGGAATGCGCTGGCCACCATGAGCTGGGGCATGCTGGCTGAGCTGTACCTCCGCGCCAAGGCTGCGGCGCGTAAAGGCGACTATACCCAGCTGCAGCAGTTTTACCAGAAGCGCCTCGCATTGCCTTGGAACGATGTGCAGGAGGATTACCATATCGAAACCACGCCATCTGATTACCGCATCGGTGAGCCCTGGGAGAATGAGGGTAATATTGGCGGTATATCATTGCGCTTCCTGACTGTAGACGTGCAGCGTGAAAGTTTTTATGTGGTTGTACGCTCATGGGCGTTGGATGGCAGCTCGCGCATGATGGACTGCGCGCATGTGCAGACGTGGGAGGATATTGTCTCTATGCAGGAGAAGTATGGGGTACGCGCGAATCTTGTCTTTGTGGATGCCGGCTATTCAACGTACGAGGTGTATGCCCATTGTGCGGAGCATGGCTGGACTGCCCTGATGGGTGATAAGCGCAACACGTTCACACATCGCCCCAGCGGCGGGCAGACTGTTGAGCGATTCTACTCGCCTAAGCGTAGCATCAACCTCGGCTACAACAAAGGAGGTCAGAGTTTCTGCGATATGTACTTCTGGAGTAACCTGAACGTAAAGGATGCACTCTTCCGCTTGCGCAAGAATGTTACTGCGCCCCTGTGGGAAGTACCATCCAACGCGCCTACCGAATATCTCGACATGTTGGACTCCGAAAGCCGTACCTACGATAAAGGCCGTTGGATATGGAAACAGATTGGTGAACGACCGAACCACTATCTCGACTGTGAGGCCATGCAGGTCTGCGCAGCTATCATGCTCAAGCTTGTAGGCTCAGAGAGCGTGAGTTCAAGCGAATAAACAGAGACTTTAACCCCTGATTTAACCGGATTCTTCGAGTTAAATTGAGGTCAAATCGAGGTCAAATCGGGGTCAAACTCCTGTCAAATCGCGGTCGAATGCAGGTTAAAGTCCCAAAACTCAGCGACAAATCGAATGTTTGAGTGCATAAATGTTACGAGGCTGACGTTTTCTAAAGTTGTTTCCTAAAAATTATTGTGTTACTCTTCTAGCCGTCAAGAGCAAGACGTTAAAATGCTCAATTCATAGGGTAGTTGGGTCGCTCGGTAGCTTCGGTTGCCGAGCGAACTTCCTTTTTTGACAAGCCGCCGGAGTGCATGGACACTCCACAGATTTATTGCTCCCACACCGATATCGTTGCAACAGACTCCCTGATTGAGAATCCCCGCAACCCGAACCGCCACCCGGAAGACCAGATTATCGCTCTGGCAAAAATCATACGCCACCAAGGCTGGCGCAATCCGATTGTCGTAAGCCGCCGCTCCGGCTTCGTGGTAAAAGGCCATGGCCGCTTGCTTGCTGCCAGAATGCTGGGACTCGACTCTGTACCTGTCGATTATCAGGAGTATGAGAACGAGGCAGCGGAGTGGGCCGACATGATTGCCGACAACAAGATTGCCGAACTCTCCAACATGGATGAGCAGATGCTTAACACTCTTATGCAGGAATTGGAGGGGGAGATTGACTTGGCACTTACAGGCTTTGACGATGCAGCTATCAGCACGATGCTGGCTCAGGCAGAGGATATCGAGGACATCCCTGAAGCTGTACCCTTGGATGCCGATAACGACATCACAGTCACCACCATGCCGTTCATTGCTTACGGAGCCAAGAAAGCCTACATGCAGCCGGATGAAGTAGAACGCTTTGAGCGCATGCTGAAGAACTACAGCGCAGAACACGGCAACTACAACGGCCTTGTACTGGAGCTTCTGGAGTACGGCGATTCTCGCTTCCGTAACACCACCACTCAGAACACCCATGAAAGCTGAAAACAGTAAGAAAGCGGAGTTCATACCCTCCTATCCGCTGTCGGCCTTAGCCCCGGCAGACTACAACCCTCGTAAGCTGGATGAAGATAAGTTCATCAAGCTGCAGGAGAGTCTGCGGAAGTTCGGCGTAATTAAGCCTGTCATTATCAATGGCGAGAACGGCATCCTGACTGCTGGCCACCAGCGCACCCGAGCCATGAAAGCCATAGGCATCACCCATTGCCCAGCAATCCGACTCCAAGACATCACGCGCACCGATGAAATCCGATTCAACCTCTTCCACAACAGCATCGAAACCAACAAGACTCCGGTCACGCTGAATCTGGAGGGTAGCGAGCTGGAGCCGGAAACGTACTGCTACATCGAGCCTGAGCGCATCCAGTTCAAACGCAACAACAATGCGCTTATCATTAACGGCATGAGCGGGCTTATCATGCGCTATGGCAGCTGGGGCAGCGTTGTATGTTCCGAAGATGGGCGCGTGTTGCTCAACTCTGACTACGCTGTGGCTTGCAAACAGCTTCGCGTCTCCTGTCTCTGCTACATGATTCCCCAGGAACAGGAGGCAGAGATGCTTCGTTACCTGAGCCTCGACTACGGCCAATACTTTTACGATGCTCTGGGCGTGAAGTCCTACAACCAGCTGCATTGCCAGATGCACCGATTGCAGGGACGCAAGAAGCGACTCATCGTCTCCACCCTTTACGAGAACCACGTTATCCCCACGCTGAAAAAGACCGAGCGTACTGTGGACTTCGGTGCCGGGCGATGTGCCTACGCCAAGATGCTTTCCGAGCGCGGCTACAACCTACTTGCCTACGAGCCCCACTTTCAGGACAAGGGCGTGCTGAATGTCCGCGAGGTCGTGAAGCAAATCAATGGACTGCATGCCGACCTGAGCCGCAATGGCCTGTATGATGCCGTGGTGTTGGACAGCGTACTCAATTCCGTGGTGAACAGCCGCTTTGAGCATGCCGTGTTGACCACCTGTAACGCGCTGCTGAAGCAGGACGGCCGCATCTACATCGGTACTCGCTCGCTCAATTTTACCGAGCGTCTCAAGACGTTCAAGACCTACAACAGCCACGGCCGCGATATCCAGTTCCTCGATAAAGAAAACTTTGGCGCGACCTACCGCAGCGGCGTCTGGACGATGCAGCACTTCCATACCCACGAAAGCCTCCGGGAGCTGCTGTTGCAATACTTCGAGAAAGTCGAGTTCTTCGGTTCTGACTCGCTACCCCAGCTCTATGCCATAGCCTACCACCCGAAGAAGCTCAGCCGGGAGAAGATTGAGGAAGCCATCAACACCGAGTTCAACATGGAATACCCCGGTAACTACCGCCACAATAAGCATGAAAAGCTGACCGCTGAACTTATGCAAAGGATTGAAAGTGAACGTGGATTTGTGTAAAAAGAGTTTGAAAATTGTCCGAGATTGTGCTATACTAGACGCTGAACCAATATGATTATCATCCGAACAATTCAGGTATCAGGCCGCTTTTCCTATCTCTGGCTCAAACACGTCCACGGAGTCAATCTGCGTGAGCATTGTGCGCATAGCCTTATCGGAGACTACAACGCCTCTATCCGGCCAAGCATACAGGAGCTGCACAATGTGCCATTGCCGGATGCCCCATACCATTACCTGTGCGGAGTGAGTTCACCCTACGTCTGGAGCCGGAACTTCCATCTGGCATTCCGAGAGAAAGAGGGAAGCATGCTGCGAGTCTCACGCCATGGCATTGAGATTGAAATCGAGAACGCCGAGGAGATTACATTCAGCGAAGAGGACATCGACCCGGCAGACCCGCACATCGGGCATAAGAGCTACCGAACCTGCCGCAACTGGCAATTTGCCCATAAGATAGCTAAGTGGCTGTAATTGAAAGAGGACGTATCCACCTGAGCAGATACGTCCTCTTCTTTTTGTGTGGTAAAACGAGCTTACTTGGAAAGCTTGGCCACAGCGTCCTTCAGGTTCTTACCGACCTTGAACTTCACAACTGTGCGGGCGGGGATAGCCACGTCCTTTCCGGGGTCCTTGGGGTTGCGACCGACCTTAGCTTTCACTTCCTTGGGGCAGAACGTACCGAAGTTGCGGAACACCACAGTATCGCCGTTGCTGACAGCTTCCGTGATGGAATCCACCATCTTCTGCACAACCTCCAGTACATCTGCCTGAGTGCAGCCGTTGTCCAGCTGAGCGCAGACCATATTCACGAGTTCTCTCTTGGTGATAGTAGCCATAAGTGTAAAAGTTTGTGGTGGTTATTATAGTTCATTCTGCCGTCTCGGTCAAGCTCTTTCGGCTTAGATTGTGTCTGTTTTTGACATGCCCGCAAGGGTATGTTCAAGTACATTTTCAATCGACTGAAGGAGCGCTCTACGTGGCTTGGCCTTATCGGCCTTGTGACCGCTTGCGGAGCTACCATTTCCGCAGAGCTTGCAGAGCAGATTATCGCAGCTGGCATCGCCATTGCCGGTGCTATCGGCATTGTAACCAAAGACAAGGAGGACAATACCAATGGCTGATACTCTGGCACAAGTGCAAAAGGACGTGCAGTTCTGGCAGCGCTTGCTGACCTTTGCCGGATACAAGCCCGGCAAGATAGATGGCGTCAATGGCCGCAAGACCAAGGCTGCAACCCATGAATGGCTCAACGATGCTGCCCACCTGAAAACGGAGTATGGCAGCTTCGATGACCGCTCCGAGCGCAACATTGCCACGCTTACCCCGGAAGCGCAGCGAGCCGCCCGCATCTGGCTCAAAGCAGCCAAGGCTGTAGCTGAAGCCGAGGGGTACGATGTCCGCATCATCTGCGGTACTCGCACCTACAAGGAACAGGACGCACTCTATCGTAAGCGCCCGCGCGTCACCAAAGCCCGTGGTGGCCAGAGCATGCACAACTTCGGCATTGCTTGGGACATCGGCATCTTCAAGGGTAAGGAATACTTCGGTGACCATCCCCTGTATGCGAAAGTAGGCAAGCTCTACACTCAGACTCCGGGCATTACCTGGGGTGGAACGTGGACGAGCTTTGTTGACCAGCCCCATTACCAGCTCAGCCTGTACGCCACCAGTACAGCAGCCCGAACCGAGTTTGAGAAATGAGTGCAAAAGGACTCTTCATCAAAGGCTTCACCGAGCAGGAAGTGAAGCAGATACAGGCCAATGCCAAAAAGCTGCTCATGGAGGGTAAGACCATCATGAGCTGGAATGATGGCAGCACGTCTGTTTCCAAGCAATTCACCATGCCCGTTACCGACATCTTGGAGGAATGCGCCTACGCTCTGACTCACTTCGAGCGCCAAGCCGATGACGAGTCCCATGCCTCCAGCTCATTATCCCGCGCCCCCTACCGCTTCCCCTTATGAACTTCATCCAACGACTTGCAGCTCGTGTATTCTTTGGCACCACCTCAGTCTTTGAGGGGGCTAATCGTTCGCCTCGCCGGGCAAGCGTGCCGGGCAGCGCTCCGCAGGATGCAACGCTCGACCTTTCCCCCGGTATCCGCTCCGAGCTGGTACGCCGCAGCCGCTACCTCGTAAAGAACAGCGGTTTCCTGCGCGAGATTGTCGGCAGCATGGCTCTGTACTCCATTGGAGACGGCATCCTGCCGCAGCCTGCATCCAAGGATGCCGCTTGGAACGAGAAAGCCTTGGACTACTTCACCCGCTGGGCAAGGCATGCCGACATATCCGGCCGTTTCAACCTGATACAATGCGAACACCTTGCCTGTAAGGCCTTGGACGTGGATGGGGAAATCTTCATCCTCAAAACGCTGGAAAACGGCGAGCCTAAGATACAGCTCATCGAAAGCCATCGCATCGGCTCAACCGACATCGACAACACCGAGTCACCTTTCATTGATGGTGTAAAGCTTTCCGGCGTAGGCAAGCCCGTAGCCTATCGCTTGCTCAAGGACGATGGTGGCTTTACGGATCTGGCTGCTCACGATGTCCTGCACATCTTCGACCCCGATGCCGTTTCCCAGCTACGCGGATTCCCCTCCTTGCAGCACAGTATCAACCACATGCTGGATGTCATGGAACTGCTGGCCTTGGAGAAGCATGCAGTAAAGGACAACGCCGATGTGGCTCGCGTCCTCAAGACCAACAAGGTGAATATGGATGACCGCGACTTCCGTATTGATACGCCCCGCACGCCCAGCGGCAGCGATGCCGGCTTCCTACAGACCATCCTTGGCGGCAAGCTGGTGAAGCTGCAACCGGATGAAGCTTTGGAGAGTTTTCAGAGCAACAGGCCCAGCCCCACGTTCCAAGGCTTCCTCGATTACCTGCAACGCGACAGCGCATTGGGCTTGTTACCTTACGAGTTCTCCAGCGATTCTTCCAAGGTGGGAGGAGCCGGAGTTCGTCTTATTGTTGCGAAAGCCGACCGCCGTTTTAGTTACCGACAGAATGTGCTCATCGACCGGATGCTTCGCCCAATATGGCTCTTTGTCATCGGGCATGCCATCTCGGCGGGCAAACTGCCACCCGCAGAAAACTGGACGGAGGTCGATTTCGTTACTCCCCGCAGAGTCACAGTCGATGCCGGGCGTGAAAGCCAGCAGAATCGCGAGGACATCAAGGCGGGTCTGAAAACGCTTACCGACCACTTTGCCGAACTGGGCTGTGACATCAACCATGAGCTGGAGACACGAGCCCGGGAGATGGCACTTATCCGCGAAACCGCAGCCAAGTATGGCCTCGCTCCGCAGGACTTATTTCAATCCTTTACACAATCCTCACCGCAATGAACATCGTAACCGCATCCCCCACGCAGCCCTGGCTGATTACGCTGGAAGCCTACCGGAATCTCGCTGCCGCCCTCGGCACGGCTCTTCCTGTTCAGACAGGCAAAGAAGAAGCTCCTACCGCGCCCTATGCAGCAAAGAACGGAGTTGCCGTAATCCCGATTCACGGAACCATGATGCGTCAGGTTCGCCCTCAGTTGAAAGCTCGGGCTGAAGTCTGGGGCATTCGCCTGTGTGATATGCAGCAGACCTCAGACACACTACGCCAAGCTGCTGCAGATGATACCATCCACACTGTTATCCTCGACATAGATTCCCCGGGCGGTACAGTCAACGGAACGCCGGAACTGGCTCATGCCGTAGCAGCCTTATCCGATAGCAAGCATGTGTACGCTTTCACCTCCGGGCAATGTTGTTCCGCTGCCTACTGGATTGCCAGTCAGACGGATGGCATCTACGCCAGCCCATCTGCCATCGTTGGCTCCATCGGCGTGATACTTCCCATTCTGGATGCTACCGCCCGCTACGAAAAGGAGGGCTTTAAGGTGGAAGTGTTCTCTGCGGGCAAGTACAAGAGTACCGGGGTTGAGGGCACCAGCCTCACCGATGAGCAGAGAGCCCGCCTTACCCAGCAGGTGCATGCGACTTGGGAGACATTCAAGCAAGCTGTTACCCGCCGCCGCAACATTGATGCAGCCGACATGGAAGGACAGACTTTCTACGGATCAGAAGCGCAGCAGCATTCGCTGGTGGATGCTCTTGCCTATAACCTTGATTCCCTACAGGCGAAGCTCGCCATACGCCACCAATTTTGACACCCACCACACTAATATGGACACATTAGACGAACAACTCGATGCTGCCAATGCACAGGTGGCTGAGCTTACCGCCCAGCTGACTGCGCTGCAGCAGGAAAATGCCACACTACAGGCCGCCAACGAGGAACTGACCGAGAACCTGACTCATACCCGCGAACAGCTTGCAGGGATGGAGGGCGCTCACCGACAGGCACTCGAAGATGTACAGCGACTCAAAGCCGAAGCCAAGACTGCCGAGGAACGAGCTGCCGAGTATTATGGAGCAGCTGCCGCCCCTCAACATGTAACGACTAAGGGTGACCCTGATGCCGTATCTCTTCACGAGCGCTTTGCTGCCATCAAGACTCCCGGTGAGCAGACTGTATTCTTGCGCTCTCTGACTGACGCTCAGCGTGCCGAACTTTACTCCAACATCTAACCCCACACTCATACACGATTATGGCTAATACACTCACAGACCTCAAAGACGTACGTATCGCACAGGCGGCACTTCTGCCGTGGATGACCGAGCTGATGCCCCTGAGCATCTTCTCGACCAACTTCGGTCCCGATTCAGCCGACAAGGGCGATACTGTAAAAGTTCCCATCGTTGGAGCTCCCTCGCCGTCCTCGGACTTTGCCGGTGACTATACCGCCAATGCCGACAGTCAGGCCAGCTCCATCCCGATTGTGCTCAACAAGCACAAGTTCAAGACTGTACACATGACCGCCAAGGAAGCTGCCACTACGGCAGTACCCCTCCTTGAAAAGCTCGTGTCTACAGCCGCACAGCAGCTGGCTATTGATGTTCTGACCGACATCTTCAGCTGCGTTACCAAGTCCAACTTTGCAGCCGCTCTGGAGGGCGTTTCTGCGGATGAGTTCGACTACAAGGCTATTCTGGGCATCCGCGAAGCCTGCAACCTTGCCAAGATGCCTAAAGACCAGCGTTCCCTTGTACTCAATACCAGCCTCAATACCGCATTGCTTGCAGACGATATCGTCTCTCGCAGCTTCATTACCAATCTGGCTCAGCCCGGTGTCGTGGAAGCTCGCGTGAATCGTATCGCCGGATTCAATGTGCATGAGACGGACTGCGTGCCGAGCAACAACGAGAATCTGGCTGGTTTCGTAGCCCATCCCTCTGCCGTTGCCGTAGCCATGCGCTACCTCCAGCCCATCGCCAACTACGATGAAGCCGGGGCTGTTACGGATCCTGTGACCGGGTTGACCTTCGGCTACCTGCGCTATACGGACACCACTTCCAACAAGGTGTATATCACCCTTGAGGCTCTGTATGGTTACAAGGTTATCCGACCGGAAGCCCTGAAGCGCATTACCACCGCAGCCTGAGCCGATTAACACAATGAGCCTCGCCGATGAAATGATTGCGGACTTTGCCGAAATCCACGCGGATTTACCATCCTACGTGGTCATTGGCGGGGCTCATATTGCAGCCCTCGTGGATGAGGGGACACTTTCAGAGGAGTTGGAACTTGGCGGCTTTGCCCCGGTTCGTTCGGTGACAGTAAAGCTACGCAGATGCGATATGACGATCACGCCCAAAGTGGGCGATTTGCTTTATTATTCCGGCTACCAATACCGAATTGACTCTATCAGTAACAAGAAATCTGTACCTCTTATCACTTTGCAATGTCGGCAACTGTAACCATCAACTCAGCATCCCTCGACCGCAAGCTGGCCAAGTTTGCTATTCTGGGACAGAAAACCCTCGATGAAGCACTCACCGAGGGTGCGCGGCGTTTTACGACTCAGGCTGTCCGCAACACCATGCCTATGATTCTGAGCAAGAATCCTTCTGCTGTTAAAAGCGAATGGACTAACCGCATCGTCCATCACTTTGAAACGCACAGGCTTACGAAGAAAGGCTGGAGAAAGGATGCAGAGCTTCGCAAATTGCTTACCGCCAAAAAGAAGAATCTGGGACGTGAAGCTGCAGGATGGAATGCAGCCGCTCAGGATTTACAGGCAACGCGCATCCCCGCCTGGGTGAAACGACATGGAACAGAGGAAGGCTCTTGCAGGATCACGCGCAAGAAAGACCGAATTACCATCATTATCACCAACTCCGTACCATACAATGAAGCCATGACCATGCGCCGCGCTGCGTATGTACTGGATAAAGTGGAGCGTGGCTTTGCCGGAAACCTGAGAGCCTTGAAACGCAAACTGATTCGCACCTGCCGATGAACACTCACTCCATAAACGAGACTCTGCGCCGCTTCTTGTTGGAAGTCTTGCCGGGAGTCTCTATCCATACGCCTGTCAGCAATGGGGAGCTTGTTGCTCCCTATGTTTTGTTGAGCTGTGTTGCTGAGGAAGAGTTGATACCCGGCAATAAGACGTGGGAGTGTTCGTTGGACGTTTCTCTGCATTATGCTGCTCATGATGAAGCTGAAACTAACATGCGCGAGCAATTTTCTTCACTTTGTGCTACTCTGGGCAGAAAGACCTCTCGCGAGGCTATCAACGAAGCCGCTCCTGATTTTATCCTTTACAGCCTGAGTCTGCGGAGCATTGAAGAACCCGAGGCTCAGGACAACGATTTTACCCAGACCGCCACATTCCGGGTGGTCGCTCAATTCTGATACTATGCAATCTTACGGCAACATTTCCAAGGTTGAAACCGAGCGAGAACTCGTATTCAACTATGATTCAAAGACAGGTAATTCCGTCACTATCACCTACGAAGTGCCGGAGGACAAGGCCATTGCCTCTATCCCCGGCATGGGAAGTCGCACCTCCCTGATGTCCGGGGTTATTCTGAAAAAGGCCACCGTGAAGCCCGGCGAAGGTGGTATTGCTTCAGTACGACTTGAATACGGCAAGCCCGATGAAGCGGAGGAGGAAGAAGAGGAGGATGATTCCGGCGGTGGTGACTCTGGAGACGATAACGATGATGAAAACGAGGCAGATATCATTGAACAGAGCCTTGAGGGTGCGGTGAATGACGAGCCGCTCCTTTCTCATCCTAAAGCCCAAAATGGCATTACGGACGCCCATCGTGAGTACCTGAAAGCGGTACAGGATGGTGTGCGTATGTGGGAGCTTGTTACCGAACTGAACGAGGATGGTTCGCCCAAACTCGATAAAGACAAGCAGCCCATCATGCGACCGCTCAAAAAGCTGTTGAAAGGGCTTTCCGGCAACGGCCAGGCCGTGCTGAAAATGATAAGAAACGGCATCCATTCCTACCGCAACCCCGGCGCGACTTATCGCGAAGTTCGCATCGTTTCTTCCAGCCAAGTGAATCTGAACGGACTG
>Ga0233362_1000042_pt1 | contig 33127 bp, 21 predicted proteins | sample ElkDunMinimDraft_22_FD_180674 | JGI IMG/M metagenome (GOLD analysis project Ga0233362, IMG submission 180674) | Fecal eukaryotic communites from dung pellets of Tule Elk in California, USA - Elk Dung C1 | ecosystem: Host-associated > Mammals > Digestive system > Large intestine > Fecal | place... | reverse complement strand
CCCGCCGCCGCCGCCGCTAAAGCGTGGTACAATGAACAATGAAAAATGTACAATGAACAATGAGGAAGCTCGCCGCGCATAGCGCGGGGGGAATTTCATAGCCCCGCCGGATGGCGGGGCGGCATAAAGCGGGGCATATGTGTGGTGCAGGGCATTATGCCACCCTGCGCTCCGCGCACCGCTGGCGCGGCTGGCGGGGTTCCGGTTCGTTATTTGTTGGTGAGCAGGGGGCAAGCCCCCTGCCTATTGCTATGTCACCCCTCCGGGGTTCCCGCATTCGCCCCGCGAACTCAAGAGTCCCGGAGGGACGGCATAGAGTAGACAGGGGGCTTGCCCCCTGCTCACATATCCCCCACGATACATACGAACCCCGACAGCCGCGCAAGCGGGCGTGCGCCAGCACGCGGGTGACATAAAGCGGGGCATACGTGTGGTGCAGGGTGGAGATGAACTCGCGTTGCTCGTAGTGAAGACCGCTCTTGCGAGCGGAATGAAGAACTCGCTTGCGCTCGTAGTGAAGAATGGGCTGCGCCCATGGTGAAGAACGCCCTAGCAGGCGTAACGGAGGGAAATTCCCCGCGGCGGGAGCCGCGGCAAGATGAGAGCCCCGCCGGATGGCGGGGCGGCATAAAGCAGGGCATACGTGTGGTGCAGGGCATTATGCCACCCTGCGCTCCGCGCACCGCTTCGCGGCTGGCGGGGTTCCGGTTCGTTATTTGTTGGTGAGCAGGGGGCAAGCCCCCTGCCTAATGCTATGTCACCCCTCCGGGGTTCCCGCATTCGCCGCGCTTGATGCGCGGAATTCACACATACACGGGGCGTATTCGCCCCGCGAACTCTCAAGAGTCCCGGAGGGACGGCATAGAGTAGACAGGGGGCTTGCCCCCTGGACGCATATCCCCCACGATACATACGAACCCCGACAGCCGCGTTAGCGGGCGTGCGCCAGCACGCGGGTGACATAAAGCGGGGCATACGTGTGGTGCGGGGTGGAGAAGAACTCGCGTTGCTCGTAGTGAAGAATGGGCGCGCCCATGGTGAAGAACGCCTTAGCAGGCGTAACGGAGGGAAATTCCCCGCGGCTCATGCCGCAGCAAGATGAGAGCCCCGCCGGATGGCGGGGCGGCATAGCAATAGCGAGGGGCGTAAGCCCCTCGTAGCGTAGAACAACAACATGTGAGCCCGCCGAATGGCGGGGCGGCATAATGCGGGGCATACGTGTGGCGCAGGGCATTATGCCACCCTGCGCTCCGCGCACCGCTTCGCGGCTGGCGGGGTTCCGGTTTGTTATTTGTTGGTGAGCAGGGGGCAAGCCCCCTGCCTATTGCTATGTCACCCCTAGCGGGGTTCCCGCATTCGCCGCGCTTGATGCGCGGAATTCACACATACACGGGGCGTATTCGCCCCGCGAGCCCAAGAGTCCCGGAGGGACGGCATAGAGTAGACAGGGGGCTTGCCCCCTGGACACATATCCCCCACGATACATGCGAACCCCGACAGCCGCGTCAGCGGGCGTGCGCCAGCACGCGGGTGACATAAAGCGTTGCATTTGTATGGCGCGGGGCATTATGCCACCCTGCGCTCCGCGCACCGCTGACGCGGCTGGCGGGGTTCCGGTTCGTTATTTCTTGGTGAGCAGGGGGCAAGCCCCCTGCCTATTGCTATGTCACCCCTAGCGGGGTTCCCGCATTCGCCGCGCTCTATGCGCGGAATTCGCACATACACGGGGCGTATTCGCCCCGCGAGCTCAAGAGTCCCGGAGGGACGGCATAGAGTAGCCAGGGGGCTTGCCCCCTGGACACATATCCCCCACGATACATACGAACCCCGACAGCCGCGTTAGCGGGCGTGCGCCAGCACGCGGGTGACATAAAGCGGGGCATATGTGTGGTGCGGGGTGGAGAAGAACTCGCGTTGCTCGTAGTGAAGACCGCTCTGGCGAGCGGAATGAAGAACTCGCTTGCGCTCGTAGTGAAGAATGGGCTACGCCCATGGTGAAGAACGCCCTGCGGGCGTAACGGGGGAATGTTATAGCCCCGCCGGATGGCGGGGCTGCGGGGGCCGTAAAAGTGGGCAGGGAAAGGGTGTGCCGGGGTTAGCGGCGACGGCGGAGAAGGATGGTGCCCTTTTGGCCGGAGTCGGTTACGTAGACACCGCGCATGTAGCCGTCTTCGAAAATGCCGGTCCAGACAATTTTACCGTGGCCACCATAGGGAGGGGTGACAAAGGTGAAGCGCTCGTATTTGACGGAGCCTCTGAAGTGCGGGGCACAGACGAGGCGAGAGTGATCAAGCTTGATGGAGCCGTGGATGCTGCGCCCGTGTTGGTGCATGGTGATGACGACGGGGGAGTTGACATTGACGGTGCTGTTGTGGCAAACACCTGTCCACACGGTGGTGTTGGAGTAGGCTGCAGCGGAGCCGGAGGAGTCGGAATAAGAAGAGTCCGCGTAGGAGGAATCAGAAGAGGAGGAGTCTGAGTAAGAGGAGTCGGAATAAGAAGAATCCGAGTATGAGGAATCCGAGTAGGAAGAATCAGATTCAGCGTAGGAATCGGAGGTGGATTTATTGTTGAGTGCAGCGAGGGCTGCTTGGAATTCCTTTATGTGTTCGCAGGAGCTGGAGAGGACAAGCGCAGCAGAGAGGATGCTGATTGCACAGATTTTGGACAGATTCATAGTAGTATAAAAACAAAGGGAGAGTGTTGTTTGATGGGATTGACGGGGACTAGGGTACAGAGGAAAGGATGAGATGTCAAGGGCAGAATGCACTAAATTTTACGGGACAGGCTATGGCTATATACGTTTTATTTGAAAGCGAGTCCGGAGCCACTCTGCATAGCCCGGGCCGTATGCTTATTTCTTCATCACGGGATTGGCGCTCACTTGGGTCTTGTAGTGGCCGAACATCCACCCGATTCCCCACCATTCTACATCGATGTTCGCATTGGCCAAGCCCACGCACTTTTCCCCGCCTTGCATAATGGCATCGTTGATGGCGCCGCGAAATGTGACGGTGTTGGTCGGATCCTGCACCGGATTGAATCCTACTAAGGTCGCTTCGCTGGTGCCTACAATGTTTTTCGCTTCATCCACATAATAGGATGTGCCTTTTTTCAAATCAATCTCTTGGGTGGAGATGATGGTATAATGGCCCACATGTGTGCTGCAACTGCTCAGGGTGCCTACGCAAAGGATTATCGGGAGTATGTATTTTGCCTTCATCCCCTGTATCCTAGCATGTCATCCTCCCGCCTAGCAAGTTAAATTTGTCTTGTGGCAAAAACGCGCTTCTTTGTCAAACGCGATGTATATCGTCAAAAAGTTGCTTAAAATGACAAAAATTAAAAATAAATCACAAAATATCTATTGACAAAATATAGCAAAAGGGATATAAAAAGCTTGTCGGCACGGCAAAATAACCACAAGTGTGGCATTGAGCCGCGAATGAAGACCAACAACCAACCAGATTCAAACAATGAAAAAGACAATTGCTATTATTGCTGCCGTATGTGTGACCACGATTGGTTTCTGCATGGGCACCTCCACCGCTGCTGAAGTAATCGACACCAAGAGCTTTGATGCTCAGTCGGGGCTGCGGTGCCCTTTCTGCAAAGGGTCGGGCTTCCAGAGCCCTACTTCTCCTTTTAGCTGCTTTGCGTGCAAAGGCAGCGGCCGTAACAACTCTTACTAAAGCATAAGGGGATAATATTAACGCGTAACAGAGTGGCATGCCGAGTACTGCGTAAGCGGGGGGTGTGTGCCACTCTTTTTTATAGGATATGATGCTGCTGCGTATACTTTTGCTGATGCTCCTCTGCTGTATCTGCCCCGGTTGGGCAGATAGCGGGCAGGCTCGGCGCTATCAGGATGTAGGGATGCCGATGGTGATGGCATGGGATGCGGCACTGCTGCGTTTTGTCATGGCTGGGGAGCGGGAGAATGAGTTGCAGATTCAGAGTGAGCGAGGCAAGGAAGAGATACGCGTGGAGGGAGTACAGGTCATTGCACGTGTGCTTCTGCTGAAGGATGGCAGCTGCCTGATGTGCGGGACGGATGCGGCGGGAAAAACGCGCTTTTATCTCTACCGCGAGGGCGGGAGCTTGCAAGAATTGCGCAGCGAGGGGGTGCCGGCGTGGTGTATGCCGATGATGGAGGTGTCAGCCGGGACTGAGTGCTCCCTTTTAGCGTTGGGGGGAGATCAGCCCATGGGGGCTGCCCCGGTGTATCGTTTGCAGGTGAAAGACGGCGTGGTGCGGGCTCACCTGCTGTATCCCAACCGCGAGCAGGCCGTTTCTTGGGCTTTTACCCCTGCCGGAGAGCCACTGGCGACTCTTCGCTGGGATGCCAAGGGGGGCAAGCACGTGGATTCTTGGCTGGGCGGGCGTGGCCCGCATCCTGTTTTTTCGGCTGCGGCGTCGGAGCGGCTTCAACTGCTGGGGATAGCCGATGAAAAGCATGTGTATGTGATACATGACAGGGGGCTGGAGGGCGCAGGGTTGGGCCGCCTGCATTTGGAGACCGGAGAGTTAACGACGATTGCTTCGGCCGACCGTGCGGATGTTTCAGGTGTGTTGCTTGCGCCCCATGGTGAGCTACTGGGTTACTCTGCCCGCTGGGGTACAGATGAATATACTGCTGTGAAAGCGTGTCCTGCGTGGGATGCCATGTGCCGGGAAGTGGCAGCGGAGGCCGCTGTGACTCCGCTTGCCGTATCCTCCTGCGGGCGGCGACTGTTGTTTTTGATGCAGGAGGGTGGCGCACCGCCACGCTACGCCTTGTGGGAGCAAGGAAGGGGCATCCGCATTCTCGTGGCTCCACAAAACTTGCCGCCTGTCCGTAAAACACATTTTGCAGAGTACCAAGCAGCAGACGGCACAAGCATACCGGTGTATTATACCTTGCCGGAGGGGGAGGGGCCATTCCCGACTGTCGTGTTTGTGCATGGCGGCCCTCGCATGCGCACCGATGCAAACTACGATTGGCGGGTGCAGTACCTCGTGAGCCAAGGCTTTGCGGTGGTGCAGCCGCAGTTTCGCGGTTCGCGCGGCTGGGGCAAGTCATTCATGCATGCCGGGAATCGGCAGTGGGGCACCGGGGTGATGCAGACGGATGTGAATGATTGCATACCTTGGTTGCTGGAACAGGGGATAGCAGAACCCGGGCGTATAGCCATTTTTGGTGGCTCGTATGGTGGCTATGCCGCTACGGCTGCGCTGTGTTTTTACCCCGGTACCTATGCTTGCGGTATCAGTTTATTTGGCCCGCAAGATTTGTTGCTGCACTTGCAGAAGATGAATGCCGAGGAGTCTCCCTATGCAGGTGAGGACAACTTAGTCATTGGTGACCGGGATGACCCCGCCGAGAGAGCTCGCCTACGCGCTGTTTCTCCCGCTCTGCATGCGCACAACTTTCAAGACCCGCTGCTCTTGTACTACGGGGAAAAGGATACTCTTATCCCCCCCGAGCATTCCAAATTGTTGGCCAAGAATCTGCGGGCTGCCGGCAAGCAGGTAAAGGTGCTTTCTTTGCCGGATGAAGCGCACGGGTTCCTGAACCCCGAACATGAACCTTGGCTTTATGCCGAGCATATTGTTCCTTTCCTGCGCCAACACCTCCACTTTTCGCCCTCTAAGACAAAATGAAAAATAATATGATCAAACAAGTGCTTATTTTTATCGGAATCCTCATCCTGTGCGCTGTTGGCGGCTTTTTCTTAGGCAAGCTCATAGGCGCGCAGGAACAAGCGCTGCCCCCCGATACGCACCACCATTGCGATGACCCGCATTGCACGCACGAGCATTGAGCCCCTTTCATGGCGCATTGTTCCGTTGCTGTGACGCAAAATGAGCTTCCCATCGGCAGGAATCAGAGTTAGAATGATTCTATGCAAGAGCCGGAGGAGAAGTTCATACGCATCCGCGGGGCACGGGAACACAATCTGAAGAATGTAGATGTGGATGTGCCGCTGGGGGGGATAACGGTGGTGACGGGGCCTAGCGGAAGCGGCAAGACCTCGTTGGCCATCAGTACCTTGTATGCGGAGGGGCAGCGGCGCTATGTTGAGACTTTTTCTCCCTACGTGCGGCAGTTCATGGACCGCATGGATAAGCCGGATGTGGATGCGGTGGATAATGTGCCGCCGGCGATTGCCCTAGGGCAACGCAATTCGGTAAAGAATTCGCGGTCGACCGTGGGGACGATGACGGGGGTGAATGAGTACTTGAAGCTCATCTACTCACGCATATCCACGGGGCATGATGCAGAGGGGCGCGAGGTACGCCCTGTGACACCGGGAGAGGCCGCAGATTTATTGATAGAGGAGGCGGCCGGAGAGGTGCTGGTGTGTTTTGCCGTGCGCCCGGTGGGCACATTTGAGGAAATGCAGCAGGCATTGCAGGGGCAAGGGTATCTGCGCGTGCTGGTCGGGGCTGCTGTGCTGCGGCTGGAGACAGCGCAGGAAGCGGATTTGGGGATGGAAAGCTGGCTGGTGGTGCAGGACCGCGTGCGCGCGGTGCCGGAGAACCGAGCCCGATTGACCGAGGCGTTGGAGACAGCCATGCGGCACGGCCAAGCTGTGGCTCGTGTTGCGCTGCGCACGGAGGATGGCACCTGGCAGGAGCCGCGGGAGTATCGCAATGATTGGTTTCCGCTGGAGGAGCCACGCCCCGGATTGTTCAGCGGCAATTCACCCTTGGGCGCATGCCCCGCATGCAAGGGCTATGGCCGCGCCATTTCGTACGATTACAACAAGGGCATTTTGCCGGATAAAACGATACGCGACGGGGCGCTCAAGATGCTTGCATCCGCCACCTTGTCGGAGTGTTTTGACAACATGCTGGTGGCGAATCGCAAGGCACGCGCGGTGCGACTCGATGTGCCTTGGAATGAGCTGACCCAAAAAGAAAAAGACTGGGTATTCTATGGTAATTGCGGAGATTTGGATCCATGGACGGCGATAGACCACAAGCTGTGGTATGGCTACAAGGGAATTTTTGATGATATGGAAAAGCACGCGCACAAGATGACCGTGCGCATTTTCCTGTCCTATTACCGCGTGTACCGTGTGTGCCCGGAATGCCATGGCGCCCGCCTGCGGCCCGAGGCTCTGGCCTTTACCATTGGAGGGTTGACGGTGCCGCAGGTGCAGGCTCTGCCCATGGATGAGATGCTGCCGTGGCTGGATGCTCATGTGGTGCCGGCTGCTACGGCGGACCGTTCCTTGCAGCAGGCAGTGCAGGAACTGCGCAGCCGCGTGGCGTATTTGTGTGAGGTGGGGCTGGGCTATCTGGCTGCCAACCGCCTGACACGTTCGCTCTCCGGCGGTGAGATTGAGCGTGTGAGCCTGACCGCTTGTTTGGGAGCTGCGCTCACGGAGACTCTTTTCGTGCTGGATGAACCCACGGTGGGCCTGCATTCCCGCGATACGGCCCGCCTCATTTCTGCGATGCGCCGCTTGGCTGATAGGGGCAACACCTTGGTGGTGGTGGAGCACGAGGAAGCGGTGATGCGTGCTGCCAATCATTTGATAGACATGGGCCCTGCCAGTGGTGCAGATGGCGGGCAGGTGGTATACGCCGGTGCGCCGGAGGGAATTGAGGCTGCGCCGGCTTCCCTCACGGGCAAGTATTTGAGCGGTGCACGCTGCATCCCGGTGCCGAAGCGCCGCCGCAAAGCCAAGAAATACCTCCATATTGAGGGTGCGGATTGCCACAACCTGCATGACTTTGACGTGAAGATACCGCTGGGGGTATACACCTGCCTGACGGGTGTTTCCGGCAGCGGCAAGAGCACCTTGGCATGCCATGTGCTGCATGGTAGTGTGCACCCCGAGGCGTTGGATGATGAAGAGCAGGTGCGCGTACGCCGCATGACGGGGCTGGATTTGCTGGATGATGTGTTGCTGGTGGATCAAAGCCCTATTGTGCGCACGCCGCGTTCCACTCCTGCGGTGTATGTGGGCGTGTTTGATGAAATTCGCGCTCTCTTTGTGGGAGAACCGGCGGCAAAGGCACGTGGCCTCAAACCCGGCTACTTTTCGTTCAATAGTGGAGAGGGACGCTGCCCGCGCTGCGCCGGTTTGGGCCAGGAAAAGGTGGAAATGCAGTTCCTTTCCGATATTTTTGTGCCTTGCGCGCTCTGCCATGGCACACGCTATACCCCGCAGGCGCTCACCATTACCTTGCTGGGCTATAACATGGCGGAGATGCTGGCACTGGATATCAATACGGCCATGCGTTTGTTTGCCCGCGAGAAAAACGCCCGCGCCAAGCGCATTGCAGAGCGTTTGCAGGTGCTTGTGGATGTGGGCCTTGGCCATTTGGGACTGGGGCAACCGCTCAATACGCTTTCGGGGGGCGAGAATCAGCGTCTCAAGCTGGCTCGCATCTTGGTGGATGCTTTTGCGGGTGAAACACGCGGCAAGGGTAAGCTGCTGATACTGGATGAACCCGGCACCGGCCTTCATTTCTCCGATTTGGAGGTGCTGCTGCGTGTGTTTGCTCATTTGGTGGAGCAGGGGCACACACTTCTCGTCATCGAGCACAATGTGGAGCTTATCAAGAGCGCTGATTATGTAATCGACCTTGGCCCGGAAGGCGGCGTGGGGGGGGGCTTGCTGGTGGCTTGTGGCACGCCGGAGCAGGTGGCTGCCTCCCGCGCCGGATATACAGCCCACTATTTGGCGGCGGCGTTGGGCGCATCGGATGCTGCCCTGCCGGAGCGGCCGCTTCTTGCTGCGGAGCACGAGGAAATGCCGGCGCACGTCATCTCCCTGCGCGGTGCGCGGCACCACCAGCTCAAGAATATCGATGTGGATATCCCCCGCAATCAAATGACTGTGGTGACGGGGCTGTCCGGTAGTGGAAAGAGCACGCTGGCTTTTGATATCATCTTTGCCGAGGGGCAAAAACGCTTCATGGATGTGATGAGCCCCTATGCCCGCCAGTTTACCGAGCAGATGGAAACGCCGGATATTGACCGCCTCATCGGCTTGCCGCCCACGGTGGCAATCGAGCAGAATCGCTCACGCGGCGGGTGCAAATCCACCGTGGGTACGGTGACGGAGATATGGCAATTCCTGCGTTTGCTGTATGCCAAGCTGGGGCAGGCGCACTGCCCGGATTGCGGGGTGCCTGTGGGGCGCCGTTCCTTGGAGGAGATACAGGCGCTGGTGCAGAAAGAAATTGCCGCCCGCCCCAAGAGCTTGATGATAGCCGCCCCTGTGGTGCGCAATCGCAAGGGGCATTATGCTGATTTGGCGCGCTGGGCAGCTCGCCGCAAATATCCCTTCCTGCGGGCTGATGGCCAGCTCGTTGCACCAGATGAGTTTACCCCGCTGGACCGCTATTCCAACCACGACATCGACATTGTGCTGGCCCATATTGAGGTGCAGGGCAACCGCATTCATTTAAATGGTCAGGACTGTGATTTTTCTACGTTGACGGAAACGGTAAGCAAGGCGCTGGAGATGGGGGATGGATTCATCCGTCTGTTGCGGCCTCAGGGCGATGAGCTGCTGGGTACCCGCCTGTCTTGCCCCCAATGCGGTAAGAGCTATGCGGACCCTGAGCCGTCCACCTTCTCCTTTAACTCGCCGCATGGGTGGTGTCCTCATTGCATGGGGCACGGTGTTGTGAGCACGGTTGCCTTGAAAGCGGGTGAAGAACGCATGAGCTTGCTGGAGCAGGAATTGCGCTTCGACCGCGATGTGGAACGCGCTGCCAATAAAGAACAAACGGCCTGTATTTGCCCCGCGTGCCATGGAGCCCGTCTCAATCCTTTTGCGTTGAATGTGACCGTGCACGGCACCTCTATTGCCACGGTAGGCAAGATGGATGCTGAATCCATGCTGGCATTGTTGGGGAATGAGTGGCACTTCTCCGGCCGAGATGCAGAAATTGCACGTAATGCCATGGCGGAGATTTTGCCGAGGTTGCATTTTTTGTGTCGCGTAGGATTGGGGTATTTATCGATGGACCGCGCGGCTACCACGCTATCGGGCGGTGAGACGCAGCGTATACGCTTGGCTGCCCAGCTGGGTTCCAACTTGCGCGGGGTGCTGTATGTGCTGGATGAGCCGACCATCGGCTTGCACCCGCGAGATAATGACCGCTTGCTCTCGACGCTGGATGAATTGAAATCTCGTGGTAACACCTTGCTTGTCGTGGAGCATGATGAGGCTACTATGCGCCGAGCCGATCACCTCATCGACTTGGGTCCCGGGGCCGGCGTGCACGGTGGGCTTATTGTGGCGCAGGGGAGCTTTGCCGATGTGGTGGCCAACCCCGCTTCGGTGACAGGCCGAGCGCTGGCTCACAAGCAGATGAACCCTGCCGGTGGCAAGAGACTCCCGGTGACGAACGTGCAATGGTTGGAGGTGAGTGGCTGTACACTGCATAATTTGCGCCGTGTGAAGCTGCGTATCCCGAGAGCACGTCTGACGGTGCTCACCGGCCCATCCGGAGCCGGCAAAACCTCCTTGATGACGGGCACCTTGGCGCCTGCTGTGCGTTTGGCTTTGGGGGGTAAGTTGGCTCCCGGTGAGAGCAAGGCTTGGGAAAGCACGCTTGGGCTTGATACTGTGCGGGCTGTGTATCAAGTTGATCAATCACCCCTTGGGAAAACGCCCCGCTCCACGCCTGCTACCTACATCGGCATTTTCGATGAAATACGCCGCTTGTTTGCCCAGAGTGCAGATGCCCGGCGTTTGGGCTTTGATGCGGGACGATTTTCATTCAACACCGCAGCCGGGCATTGCGAAGCGTGCAAGGGCACGGGCTACCAGAAGCAGGAAATGGATTTTCTGCCACCCTGTTCCGTTCCCTGCGAGGCCTGCCGCGGTGCCCGCTACAATACCCGCACCTTGCAAGTGCGCTACAAGGGAAAGACGATTGCGGATGTGCAGAATATGAATATGGAGGAAGCGGCAGAGTTCTTTGCTGCGCAACCGCGCTTGGCTGACCCCCTCCGCCTACTGTGCGAAACCGGCCTGGGTTATCTCACCCTTGGGCAAGCCAGTAATACACTTTCCGGTGGTGAAGCTCAGCGCATTAAGCTGGTAGCAGAGCTCATTAAGGGGCGCCGTGCTGCGTTGACGGCTGTGCGCCGCGGCAAGGAATTGCCACAGGATTTGTATTTGATTGAGGAGCCGACGATTGGCTTGCATCCGCATGATGTCCGTTTGCTTGTCATGGTGCTGCGCAGGCTGGTGGAAATGGGCAATACCGTGGTGGTGATTGAGCATAACCTTGAGTTGATTTGCGAGGCAGACTATGTGATTGACGTGGGACCCGGCGCCGGCGCGGAAGGCGGCACCATTGTCGCGCAGGGTACCCCCAAGCAAATAAGTAAGAGCAAAACGGCTCCCACGGCACCCTACATCCGAGAAGAATTGCAGTTGTATGATGAGAAGTCGCAATAGTGGAGCGGTGCTGCTGCTTTTGGGCGTGCTGCCCCTGCTGCTTGGTGCATGCCGCCAACTGGTGAACGATGTTTTGCCCAAAAGCATTGCTCCTGAGGTGGTGCAGCAGGCTGCAAAGCCCGGCAGTTGGTACTCCCACCTACCGGAACACGACCCCCACTTTTGCCTGCGCACGGAAACCTCCCTCAAGTGGAAGGACCCGCAGCTGCAACTCGGGTATTGGAAGGGCCTGCACCCCGAATCTCCCCACCGCGTGCTCATGGAAGCCCGCGGTGATACCCTGATTGTGCACCGATACTATGTGTGGGATGGCTGCACGGTTGGCGAAACAAAGATGCGGGATTTGCTGGCAACCCTCCGCCACGATGCTCTTTATCACGCGCTTAAAGAAGGCGCGGATTTTTCTCGCCGCCAAGTGGATTTGGCCTTCCTGCGCGACCAAGAGCAGGCCGATGTGAGCTTCGCCTGGCTCAACTATTTGTGCATACGACTCTTCGGTGGATTTTACAATCGCTCGCAAGGGGAGAAAACGATGCTGATTTACCCCACGCCAAACGATGAGTTGCCCTGAGGCGGGGCGGCTCAGTTCTTGCCGCGGTCTTCCGGAAAATTGCGATAACCTATGCGCAGCGGTGCGTGTTTATCCAGCAGCGTGCGGTCGTATCGGCGCGTGGGGGGGGCCAGATTTCCCAGTGTGGGGCCGGCGTTGAAGAAGTATTGCAGGTAATAGGTGCCCCGGTAGCCTAGGCGCTCGCATTCGCGTATCATTTGCAAGAGGTCGGATTCTTCCAGCAGCCCCGGGTGTACTGTGGTGCGTATCTCGTATGGAAGGCCCGATGCCTCCAATTTTTGCAGACAAAGGGAGAACCTGTCAAAAAGTTTGGCCCCTCCGGGCAAATTCCACGTGCGCGTGCTGGGCATTTTGTTGTCCATCGCCACGTAATCAATCAGCTTCCGGTCAATCAAATCCGCAAGGATTTCGGGGTTGCTGCCATTGGTGTCTATCTTGATAAGATAGCCTAATTCCTTAATGTCTGCACACAATCCAGCTAAATCGTGTATGAGGGTGGCCTCGCCGCCGGAAAGAACTACGGCATCGAGGAAGCCACGACGCTCCCGCAGGAACGCCATTTCATCCACCCCACCATCACTACAACCCAGAACGAGTTCCGGGTTGTAGCAGTAGGGACATCTCAGGTTGCACCCTGTGTACCACAGGATGCAGGCTGCCTTTTTAGGGTAGTCCAGGAAGGTGAGGGGGGTGATGTCTGCCGGGTGGCGCCGCATCACTTGAGAATCACATCCTGGCAGCAGGGGCAGCCGGGTTCGTTGAAGTGGGCGCGTTCCTCGAACTCTCCTTGCTTGCCGGCGTTGAAGGTTTCAACGGGGCGGTGATAGCCCATCACACGTGTGTACACGGTGCACTTGGTGCGCTCGGATTCGTGTTCGGCCAGGATTTGTTCGTCGGTCTTGCGGACGGGTTTGATGGTATCTTCGATCATGGTTTTATGGGTTGTTGGAGATTTTTTAGAAGAGGGGGAGTTCGGGTTGCTCCTCGGTACGGGCTTGGGCGATAAGCTCTTCATCGCAGATGGGGCAATAGTCGTGGCGGCCGCGCAGGTAGCCGTGCTTTTCACACACGGAGAAGAGCGGGGTCACAGTGATGTAGGGCATCTTGAAGTTGGTGAGCACCTTGCGTACGATGTCGCGGCATGCCTCGGGGGAAGAGATAGCCTCGTTCATGTACATGTGGAATACTGTACCGCCGGTGTAGCAGCATTGCAGTTTATCCTGCATCTTGAGTGCTTGGAACAGGTCGTGCGTGTAGCTGGCGGGCAGCTGGGAGCTGTTGGTGTAGTAGCGGTGCCCCGGGGTGCCGGACTGGATGATGTCCGGGTAGCGCTTCTGGTCTTCGCGAGCGAAGCGGTGTGTGGTGCCTTCTGCCGGTGTGGCTTCAAGGTTGTAGAGGTTGCCGGTTTGTTCCTGGTAACCGCGGATGCGTTCGCGCATGAAGTGCAGCACTTCCTCTGCAAAGGCAATACCATCGGGGGTAGCGGTGTTCATGGTATCATTGGAGAAGTTGCGGAGCATTTCATTGATGCCATTCAGACCGATTGTAGAGAAGTGGTTGCGCAGGTGGGGCAGGTAGCGCTTGGTATAGGGGTAGAGGCCACGCTGGTAGAGGGTGTTGATGAATACGCGCTTCTTCTCCAGCGTCTCTTTGGCCAGGTCCATGAGCTCACCAAGCTTGGTGTAAAGCAGGTTCTTGTTGCCCTTGTACAGATAGCCCAAACGCGCCATGTTGACGGTTACTACGCCGATGGAGCCGGTCATTTCTGCAGACCCGAAGAGACCGCCACCACGCTTGAGCAGTTCGCGCAGGTCCAGCTGCAAGCGGCAGCACATGGAGCGCACTGCATCCGGCTTGTAGGCTTCTTCATCGATAACCTTGTTGCCGTTCTCATCATACTTGTACTGCGAACCGATGAAGTTTTGGAAATAGGAAGAACCAATCTTGGCGGCGTTCTCAAAGAGCAGGGGAACATTTTCGCCGTCCCAGTCGAAGTCTTCCGTGATGTTGACGGTGGGGATGGGGAAGGTGAAGGGCTGGCCGGTGCTGTCGCCTTCGGTGAGCACTTCGTAAAATGCACGCTGAATGACATTCATTTCCTTTTGGAAATGCTTGTATGTCATGGAGGTGAGAGATTCTGCGCCGCGCTCACGAGCAATGGCGGTGAGGTTCTCATCGTGCAGGTTTTCGAAGATGTGAGCGCCGCCGGAGAAGGGCGGCTGCTCGCGCAAGTCGCGGGGAACCGTCCAGTCAATCGTCACGTTGGTGAAGGGGCTTTGCCCCCAGCGGGAGGGTACATTCAGGTTGTAAACGAAGCTGCGGAGGGCTTTCTTTACCTCATTGTAGGGCAACTGGTCCTTGAAGAGATAGGGGGAGAGGTAGGTGTCGAAGGAAGAGAAAGCCTGTGCACCGGCCCATTCACTTTGCAGGATGCCCAAGAAGTTGGCCATCTGGCCGAGGGCTTCGCGGAAGTGGCGGGGCGGGCGGCTGTTTACGCGGCTGCGTACGCCGTTGAACCCTTCGTTGAGAAGGTTGCGCAAGCTCCAACCGGCACAGTAGCCTGTGAGGCAGTCCAAGTCATGGATGTGGTAGTCGCCATTGCGGTGGGCGGCACCTTCTTCGGGGGTGTATACTTGGTCCAGCCAGTAGTTGGCAATCACCTTGCCGGCGGTGTTGTTTACCAAGCCAGCGTTGGAGTAGGTGGTGTTGGAATTGGCCTTGATGCGCCAGTCTGTGTTGCCGATGTATTCCTCAATCGTTTGCTTACAATCAACCCACGTATTGCCTTGGTACAGACCGGCAATTTGCTCTCGCTGCAGCTTGTGCAGGAAGCGGTATTTGATGAAATTGCGGGCGGTTTCGTAGGCACCGGCCTTCATCAGCTCTCGTTCAATGGTATCCTGCACTTTCTCTACGGGCAGGTAATCATCTGCCTTGAGCGCATCGAGCACGTTGGCGTAAACGAGGGGATTGTACTCCTCTTGCGAGGCGTGGTAGGCTTTTTCAATGGCCTGCTGTACTTTGTAGGCCTCGAAGCGTTCGCGCTTTCCGTTGCGCTTGATAATTTGAGACATGGCTGTTAGAGAGCTGGTAGGTTATTGATTTTATGATTGTAAAGGTTTTGGGTACCCCGGTGTCATGAGTGCAGCAGGGAAGCTTGCGCTGTGTTTGATGCGCGGGATACACGCGGAACATGGGCAATTTATCACGAAAAGTATGATGTTTCAAGTAGAAAGTTGCATGCGTACCTTCTTTTTTTTACACAATATCTTGGTGAAAAATGATTTTTATCATACTATATATTGTGGCGCGGAAAAGTTGACACAATTTCACGAAAACGGGGGGAAGTGGCTCAAATCTTTGCTTTAATGGGGGTGCACAACGCAACATGGAGTACCATGAGAGCGGGAGCCTCCACAAGATTTAGAGGTGGATAGAGTTTACTTGGCAAGTTGCTCCGGGAGGCGAGTGGGCAGATTTTTTTGCTCGTTAGGAGAGGTTTCTCGGGTATCGTCGAGTTCGTAGGCCTGCACTTTGTAGCATCTGCGCATAATCAGTTTGCGTTGGGCGGGGTTGCCTGCGGGGCTGAACCACACCTCAAAGGCTGCGCCGAAGTAATGGTGCGATTCTCCCTTGCGGATGATGAAGAGCGGGCTTCCGGGGAAGAGAACTTGATCCACGCTACGGAATTGTGAGCTGCGCATCCAGTCCGGCATGGCACCGGGAATATCATGCCGGAAAAGTTCGTTTTCGTTGTTGGAGTACTGAGCCGGGCAATTGAGGACACACAGGGTTTCACCTTTTTCCAAATCTTTGATGATAAGGAGGATTGTGCCTTCTTCTCCGGGGTTGAGAAAGAGCTCTGCTTGGTAGGTGCCATACTGGGCGGGGGGCTCGCACAGGCGCATTTCCGGCGTGGTGCCCAACGTGGAGCGTTTGCCGGTTATCATTTTATCAATCGTTTCGGCACTTGGGTTGTGGGCTAAGGGTTCAAAGCGTGCGTCAATAGCGCTGATAGCCGCGTTGATGGCTTTGAACGCAGTTTCGCGGTGGTCCGCACCGCGCCATGCCAGCAATAAGTAGTGGCTACCGCCCAAATCCAGAGCCAAATCGGGAATTTGGTCATTATCATCGGTCTGAGACGGGAAATCTCCCCCGGGGCGTACGACGCTATATCCGGCAGGTACGGGCTGGCCCTCTGCCAATGTCCGGAATGCTACATGAATGTGACCGGGCGTGCCTTTGAGTGAGGTGGGAGGCTCCAGTACGACGTGGCCGGGCTTGGTGTAGAAGGTATCGTAGGTGCTATTATGGGCCCAGCGGGGGGCGGTGGATATATAGCGTTGCAGGATATCTTGATTATCCCGCTCCAATTTGCTGAGTGCCGGAGTGGGCACGATTTTATCTGCGGTATAATTTTCCGGGGTGATGGGGATGAGCAGGGCATCCGGCCCCACGAGGTAATCGTGCGGGATGTGCAGGGTGTCCGATTGTTGGATAGGCTGTGGCAGCTCTTTTTCCATGGGTGGCGGTGGATTCGCAATGAGCGCCAAAAACATGAAGAGGGCTGTGGTGCCGCCCCACAATCCCAGCCAGCTGAACACCATGATGAATGCTTTGGTGTTGCGCAGTCGAAGCAACAGCCACGCCCCCACGAGCAGCAGAAGACCAAGTGAAATTAAGAATGCTGCCGAAATGGCAATGCCTGCATAATCTCCGGCTTCAAGCCGCCATGCACGGGGGGCGGTGCGCGGCCACAGGATGAAGATGCCGGCAAAAACGGCAACTGCGCAGCAAATGAGGTGAATGCGCCATGGCGAGAGCAGGTATTTCTTGAAGATTTCCCGGCTCATGGTGTCACGTGTGAAAACATCTCCGGGTGCTCCAGAATGTATTTGGCCATGATGATGCGTGGTGCGGTAGCCTTTTCTTCTTTGTAGAGAGCACAAGCCTCGTAAAAACCTTCCTCTGGAGTAAGAATGTGGTTTGCTCTTAAAATGGATGAGAGAATGTTGGCGTGGTTTTCCAGGTTCATCCCGCGGAAGTGTTCAATGACACGCTGGAGCATTTCCGGGGTGACTGATTTCATGTCCTCTTGGCGTATCGCGTCATCCACAATAGCACATTCCAACATGCGCCTCTGGTCATCCGGCATGGCCTCTATCCCGCGGGAAAGATCCAGGCGCTCGCTCAAAGGACCGGGTTCGGGCAGGGGAAGCTTCTTTTGTTGCAGCAAAATCCGGTATGCGGCATAGGCTACGTCCGGATCATGCGAGGTGGTGAACTTTTCTATCTGTGGCTGGGCTTTCTCTGCATCTTGGTGCACCATGATTTCCAAGATTTTGCTCATAGGATAGGCCGCATAGCAATCTATCATGTCTCCTTCTTCCATAGGAAGCAGCGTTTCCAGTTTGTCCAGGGCTTGCTGCAGGCTCTTGAAGTCGACAGCCCAGTTCAACTCGCTGAGAGCAACGAGAAGGCGTTCGGGGATTTCTTCCAGGAAGTGCTCGCCGTGTTCCCACAGGGTGAGCTTGTTGATGTAGGCGGAGATTGCTTCCTCATCTGCCATGCGCAGGAAGGCAAGCGTATCTTGCAGGGCCCCGGTGGGGATGAGGCTGCTGGTTTCTGCCTCCAAGTATGTTTCCAGCCGTTCTTTCACACGGGGATAGGCCGGTTTGCAGTAGCGACGTTTCAGGTAATCCAAGCAGAATGGGTTGGTGCTGTATCCCGCTTGTGCTATGCGAAGTTGCATGTAGCGGGAGAGAGCAGTGTCATCGTGCGGAATTCGAATCGTCAGCTCTCGCGGTATCAGCTTGAGCTGGGTGAGCTTCTGCATCAATTCCGGAGAGCTGTGCAGAAAGAATACGGCGTTGCAGCCGGCATTGTTTTCCACAAGACAATCCGCCCCATTCTGCATGAGCAGTATGACCGTATCGTAGAGAGCGTCACGGAATGCATCATCTGTTTTGCAGCGGGGGTCTTGTTCTATTGCTGCAGCCAGCAGAATAAGTGGTGTGTTTCCCTTGATATCTGTGCTTTTCAGCGAGGCGCCTTTGCGCACCTCTGCTGCAATGGCCGCTGCGGTGTCGGCCCCCTGAAAATTGGCGGCGAGCGCCATCAGATCCGTTTGCTTAGGCACGGATACAGTATCCTTCGAGGGCACGGTCGGGGTGTCTGCCACGAGGGGTAGGGCTGCCAGAGTAAGCGCAAATGTCAGGGTAGCACGCATTCCGTTAATCAATTTAGGCGAAAAAACGTCTTTTGTCAATCTGTATTTTCAGGGGTACTTGGGCGAAAAGCCGCTTCATTCTGTAAAATGAATTGGGCAGTAGCAATTTCTAGCTCGAATTTCCAGTCATCGGGCTGTGCCATGAGCTTGTCCAGAGCCTCCGCATCGTGCAAGCTTTGAGAAATTTGTTCATACTGTGCTGCTGCATGCGGTGCGCCAATGTCGCGCATGGCTGCGATAAGTTGCCGCTGGCGTGCTTTGGGCATCGAACCATACCACAACTCCTCCAGCGAGGTGAGAAGGAGCGCTTTTTGCAAGGCGGGGGAATCTTGCTTGATGGAGGGATGATTTTTTATCCAATTTCGGATTTCGCCATCGCGCGGGGCCGGGAGTTTGTTGAGTGTTAGCATTGCTGTCCACGCGCCGGCTTTGATAGCGGGGTGAGCGTCATGCGTCAAGGCCTGAATAGTTGCTTGCGCGCTTGGGTCGCGCCCCATCCATTCGATGAGGGTGGCTGCTTCATCACTCATTTTTAATTCAAGCAGTTTTTTTGCCGTGTTTTGCAATGTTTCTGCGGGCAAAACAAGCTCCGGATGATTGCGCAGAGCGGAAAGAACGGCTTGGGTCATGTGCTCGTTGGTCTGCCAGCTTGCTGGTTTTTGCCAGATGTGCAGCTTGGCCACAAGTTGGCTTGTCCTCTTGCTATCCGCTTGGCAGAGCAGAGAAATGGCGTTCTCCATAGCCTCGGGGTAAATGGAGGATTCCTCCATCTCCGGGGTGGGGGTAAGGACGCTTGCTATGGCTTCGAAGTGGCGCAAGGTTTCTTCTGCCGATTGCTGGCGTTGCTTGGCCTTGCATACATCGGAGAGCAATGATGTGCTTGCCGGAGTGAAGGAGAGGGGCGGGGCTTGTAGGGCATGCCCGCGTTTCTCAAGCTCGAGGAGAGCAGAGGGGTGCATGCGCAGGAGATCATAGGCGCTGCAGCCTGTGTATTCCTCATCTTGGCTGTTTATCGTGGCATCTGCGCCTTGTTGCAACAGCAGAACGATGATGTCCAGCATGCGCGTTGTCTCTTCGGCTTCTGTTTGCAACAGCGTGGTGGTGGCGGCGAAAATCGGTGTGCGAGCGGCATCGTCGCGGGCGTTGATATGAGCGCCGTGTTGCAGCAAGAGGCGTATGCAGTCTGCATGCCGACTATCAGCTCGAAAGGCTCCGGCTGCAGCTGTGATGAGAGCTCGTTCCAATTGTGCTTTTTCCGGAGTGTGCATACTCAGAAGAAACGCCAAGGTGCGCACCCATCCTTTCCAGGCAGCTGCTTGTATGGCTTCTTCGTTTCGCATGAGTTCCGGCGGCAATTTTTGCAGCAGGTGCATGGCTGCTTCTTCATCATCACACAAGGAAATAGCATTGACAACAATGTCTTCCTCTGTCTCCGGCTTGGCTCCGCCTTCCAAGAGTGCATCAATGGTGGCGATGATGGTCTCTGAGGCTGCGGGGCTCTCTGTGGTACTGGAGATATCCATCAGGGCCATTTCAATGGCTGTATCTGCCTTGTCGAAAAATTGGGTGCGCGCATTGGGGTCTGCTCCATCCAGCATCAGGCAGCGTGCCAGCTCTGCCTTATTGAAAATGGCTGCCAAATGAAGGATGGTCAGCTGGGCTTGGGGAGACTTGTGGTGCACATCCATGTGGCGCTTAAAGTGCTCCAACACGCCTTTCCATTCACGATCCATGGGCTCGTTGGGATCCAGAGGAATCTGGCAAAGCTCTGCAAACTCTTCGGCGGCCTGAGGTGTGGCGCTCCCTTTGGCGGTATCACCACAGGCGCTCACTAGGGTTGCTGTGATGAACCCCAATGCGAGACATGACTTTTTCATGCCGTTGATTTTAGTATTTTTTGCCTGCATTTCCAAGCCGCTTCTTTGTCCTCTTTAGCAGCTTACAACGGTGTTGAGTTTGGCTACATGCACCTCTCCGTCATGGAAGGAGGAAAGAGCCTCTTTCATGGCGGCAGAGCAGCTGCGCTCGCCGTGTACCAGGTACACTTTGCTGCGTGGCCCACCTGTGCGTTTGAAATAGGAGATGAGCTCATCGTGATCCGCGTGGCCGGAGAAGGAATCAAGCGAATGCACACGAGCTCTCACCGGGTACACATCACCGAGGATTCTCACCTCCAGCGAGCCATCCATGATGCGGCGTCCCAAGGTGTTGGCTGCGCAATAGCCGACAAAAAGCACAGTGTTGTTGTCTCTGCTGATGCCGTTTTTGAGATGGTGCAGGATGCGGCCGGCTTCGCACATGCCTGAGGCGGAGATGATAATGGCTTTTTCTCGCAGGTTGTTGAGGCGCTGTGATTCCGTGACCGTGCGTACCATGTGCAGCTGCTCGAATTCGAAGGGCGAGCGTTGGGCGAAGAGGAAGTCGTACACCTCCTTATTGAAGCATTCCGGGTGCAGGCGGAATATCTCTGTAGCACTTACAGCCATGGGGCTATCCACATACACCGGGTAGTTGGGCAGCGTGCCGTCTTTGTAGGCTCTGTTGAGCAGATAGAGCAGCTGCTGAGTTCGCTCTACGGCGAAAGCGGGTATGTACACGTTGCCTCCGCGCTTCATGGCTGCGCGGATGGTGTCGCAGAAGGTTTTGTCATCCCGGCTGGGGGCTTCGTGAATGCGCCCGCCATAGGTGCATTCCATGAGCATGATGTCTACATCCGGCACGGGAACAGGGTCGCGCAGCAGCTCGTTGTCGCCGCGCCCTACGTCTCCTGAGAAGAGTAGACGTTTGTGGCGGCCATCCTCCTCGTCATCAATATCCAATACAACCTGAGAGGCCCCCAGAATATGCCCGGCATCGTAGAAAGTGAGGGTGATGCCCGGAGTAATCGGGAAGGGCATTTCATAGCCGATGTTGATGAAGCGGCGCAAGCATGCTTCCGCATCCTGCTCGGTGTAGATGATTTCTGCCACCTCGCCTTCACCACCTTTGCGCTTGTGCATTTTGTTGAGGAACTTGCAGTCGCTGGCTTGGATGCGAGCGGCATCTGCCAACATGATTTGGCACAAGTCTCGCGTGGCGTAGGTGGTATAAATGAATCCTTTGAATCCTTTTTTGACCAGATTGGGCAGGTTGCCGGAGTGGTCGATATGGGCATGAGAAAGAATCACATAGTCCACGCTGGCCGGGTCAAAATACGGAAAGTCTCGGTTGATGCGAAGTTGGTCCTCACGATGCCCTTGGTACATGCCGCAATCCAAAAGAATGCGGATGCCATTTACCTCCAGCAGATGCTGGGAGCCGGTAGTTGTCTCTGCTGCGCCACAAAAATGAATTTTCATTGCCTATATTTTAGTGGCAAGGAGCGCTCTGTTCAAGCTAAAATCACTTGATTTTCGAAAAATAACACGCGAGAATAAAGAAAAGCGAGACTGAGCAAATGCCCAGTCTCGCAGAAAAAAGAGAAACGCTTCGGTCTTATTGGGGCTGCACTTGCTGCAAACCCTGTTCTTGGAGCTGCTGGAGCATCTCAGGCGTCAGCTCGATGGGATTGCCCTGTGTGCCGCGAGCCGGCTTGATATCCGTGAGCTTCAGCTTGAAGATGAGCGTAGCATTGTTGCCGATGATACCGGGGCCTTGTTCGCCGTAGCCCAGATTAGAGGGAATCACAACTTCCCATTCCGAGCCAACGGGCATGAGTTTGAGGGCTTCGGAGAAACCGGGAACCACGCGGTCGATGGGCATATCGATGGGTGTTTCTGTTTTATCAAAGATGGTGCCATCAATCAGTCGACCTTCGTACACCACGCTGCATACAGCGCTCTGACCGTCGGTGGCTTCATCATATTTCTTGCCTTTGCCCTCGGTGATAACCTTGTATTGCAGACCGGAAGCCGTAGTGACAACACCGGGCTTCTTGGCGTTTTCGGCAAGATAAGCCTGTCCCTTGGCCAAGTTTGCTGCACCGGCGGCCTTGGCGCGAGCTTGCAGCTCTGCCACAAATGCGTTCATGCAGGCATTCACATCCTTGCTTTCCATTTCGGGGTCAACGCGGTTGACCATGCCGTCCTGAATGGCTTTGACCAAGATGGCCATGTCAATATCATCCACTCTAAGGGTAGATGCTTGCATAGCCAAATCCTGGCCGAAACGGTAGCCCATGAGGTAAGAGAACACGGCTTTCACTTCTTCCGGAGCGGGAGCGGCCACGGCGGGCTGTGCCGGAGCCGGAGCCGATGCCGGTTGGGGAGCCTGTGCGAATGCGATTGGAGCCAAGGCTGCAACAGCCAAGCTTGTCAGGATGTATTTTGTGTTTTTCATGATGAGAAAGATGGGGGTTAATCTATATTTTGATGGTAGTAGAAGCGGATTTGCGCCAAGCGTCTTTAATGGATTTGAATACCTTGTAGACAGATTCGGCTGATTTAAGCTGGTATTCGATGTTGTGGCTGTAAGCACCTTCAGGGAATTTGCGGGCCGGGTAATTGGACGCAACATTGCTGACTCCGGGCGCCACACTCGTACCCAATGCAGTGCGAGCAAGTTCTACGTCCTTATTTTCTGCCCCGAGCAGGGCGAAGAATCGGATGCTGTTGTTGCCTTTTGTGTCGATGGTGCATTCCGTAATCTCCTGTACGCCGTTGAGCTTGTACGTGTGCAAGGCAATAGCAGCAATTTCTGAGAGCTTCACGACGATGTTCCCTTTCTTTTCATTGGTAAGGGTGGCTTCCCAAAAAGCATCTGCGCTCCATGCAGCAGGCGTGACTGCCAGGAGAAGCAAAAGGGTGAAAATGAGTCGGAATGCTTGCATTGAGCTACTTCTACGCTAACATCCTCAATAAGTCAAGAGTAAATCCTATCATGGCAAGTGCCAACTTTTACGTAATCGTGCGTACTCTTGGCGGGGAAGGAGGATATAAACCGGATGGCGCGCCGGATTGAGGCGGGCGATGATGGCACGCAGTTGGTTTTCCGCCATGCTGGTGCAGCCGGCCGTGGGGGATGCACCGTTGCGGCGCCAGATGTGGAAGAAAATGGAAGAGCCTGCACCGTTGACCGGCCGCCCGGCGGTTTCCCATGTGTTGTGGCAGATGAGAAGCTTGATGCTGTGAGGGTAATCTGTTTGGCGCATCTGCTCGCGGAGCTCCCATTCTGTGCGGGCTGGGTGGTCCAAGCGCACATAGCGATTGTATAGCTTGGGCATGCTTGTGTCACTCACCCAAAGGTCGCGAGGCCCAACCTTGATGTACGGGATGCCTTTGTGGTGTTGCACCGGTTTCTTGTTAGTGACCCACAATCCGCCCAAAGCAAAAACGCCGGCGGGGGAGCGCCCATCGCCCTCTTGTTTGATAGTGGCTCGGCGCGGATTGTTGTGCAGGCCCAGCCCCCATACGCTGCCATTGCGCCCCAGTCGCCCAGGAATGGGACCCAGCACGCGTGCCCATCGCCCATCAGCTTGCTTTTCTAAGAGCGAGAGTGTGACGTGAGATGAATTCCACCCTTCCGTAATCCCTATGATGGCTTGTGTACAAGCCGATGGCACCGCAGCTTGCACCGGGAATGCCACCAAGATGAGGCTTAGCAGAATTAGAAAAATAGCTCGTCTCATGTCTTTCCTATTCTATCTTCATTACGCTTGGGGAGCAAGAATCCTTGCTGTCATCTCCCTTTTAGAGTGCAAAAAGACTCATTTTGTGCAAAGAAAAGTCAAAAAAAGCAAAAAAAATCACGAGATAACTTGAAAAAGAGACAATGTTGTGTTAGCATACCACTATGCAGTTGCGCACTTTGGTACGAGTGTACCCTGAAGTAGCGGGCTGTTTACAGCTCAATTTATCCTCATCTCATGTTAAGTTCTGCTCTCAATCCTGACCGCGCTACATTGAACTTCCTGAATGCCTATTCGGAAGAAGTGCGCAACGAAGGCGAAAGACTCCAGAAAGAAGGGGCGGTGACCCAGATTTTCGGCAATCACCTCTTCATTCAAGGCCGTGTGGAAACGCGTAGCGGCGTCTTCCGTACGAGTCTGCGTTTGCAGGGAAATCGCTGGTATGGTTCAGCTACTGCGGAAGATGAAGATGTGGCAGGTGCCTGCCTCATTGCTACCATGGTAGAGCGTATGTACCGTGGTGCTAATATGCCGGAAAGCCCCAATGAGCTCAATGAAATCCCCCTTTCGGATGTGCTGGAAGATAAGCTCGGCCGCGATTTGGACTCTCGTGAAGCGGACTTTGTGACCAAGCTCGAAAAGCGTTACCGCCGCTTTGCTATTGAGCAGGAAATTCATGATCACGACTTGGTGCGCCTTAATCCGCGCTGGGAGATTACCGGCTACGATGCTCTTGACCTGTGGCCTACGCCGCCCCGCAATATCTTGGAATTCTGGAACTACATTGCCTATGCGTTCACCAAGAAACGTATTCTCTTCCCGGAATTCATGAATGTGGTGACGGATTTGGAGAAGGTGCAGCAGAAAATCAGCGAGTGGGAGCGCGAAAAAGAGATTGGTACTTGGTATGACCGCATTCAGAGCGTGAATGAACGCCCGCCGCAGCCCCCGCGCCGCACGATGCACATGCGCATGGTGTCTACCATCAATGAAGCTCACTTTGACTTCCGCTACAAAGAAGACCCCGAGTGGACCTCCATCCGCGAGCGTACCCAGCTGGATGAAATCATGGCAGAGTTCCTGAAGGGGGCCCTTAAGATGGATCCCCAGTCGGATATCTTGCTCAACGTGTTGCAGGGGTACGCAGAGCGCGAGGATGCGGTCATCCTGGACCTCGACCAAGAAGAGGCTTGCTGCGTGATGAATCGACTCTTCCACCAGCCGGCACTCAAAGGCTACCTTGTCAATCTGGATGATTGCTACTTCAAGGTGGTGAAGGAGCCGCTGAAATGGATTTGTATTGATGATCCTATCGTGCCGGATTGCTATGGCCTACAGCTTGTCACGGCTGCCGGCGTGCACGTGACCCACTCGGTGCGCCAGCTGCCGGGCTTGGTGGAGCTGTATCAATCTGACGAAACGGTCTTCCCCGGGCCTCCCCGTTGGCTGGAAAGCACGGAAGTGGAGCCTCGCTATTCCATCCCCAAGAGTGTTATCGACAGCTTGGATGGTGTGGAGTTCCTGCGCAAAATTGGCGCGACGCTGCCTCCCAGCATGGAGAAGCGCGTCATCGATATCGAAATGAAGCCCACGTTCACCATGAAGATAGTGCGCGGGCTTACAAGCGCGGATACTGAGCACGTGTTGTTGGAGGTTTCGGCGCAGGATGACCCCGGTCGCCGCAAGGAACGCTTGGGCAAGGATGACTGGGAGGTCGTGGAGCAGGTGCAGGTCAAAGACCGTACGCTGCTGCGCTTCATCCGTGATTATCTCTATCCCATCCCCGGCTTGTTGGAGGAGATGAACTTTACCTACGATGCCCCCTTGGCTGCCTTCAAGAGCCGTATCACCAAGCAATTCCCCGAAAAATTTGCGGAATGGGCCAAAAATATCCCGAGCACCATCAACATTGAGATGGATGATAACCTGAAATCTCTACTGGATGACCCCGTGGCGGCTGCCATCCGTTTTGAGGTGGTCAATCAGGAAATTGACTGGTTCGACCTGCGCGTGGTGATTGATGTAGAGGGTGTCACCCTTACCAAGGAACAAATCCGCTCGCTCGTGTCTGCTCGCGGTGGCTATGTGCGCATGGATGATGGCCGCTGGATGCGCTTGGAAATCAAACTGGATGACGCCCAGCGAGATGCTGTCACCAAGCTTGGCTTGGATCCTTTCGACCTCTCCGGTGAGACGCACCGCATGCACGCTTTGCAGCTGGCAGATCCGCGTGCTGCCGAGGTGTTTGACCCGAAGGCTTGGCAAAAAATCAAGGAGCGTACGGCTGAGATTAAGATTGATGTCAAGCCGGATGTACCAACCACCTTGCAAGCTACGCTTCGCCCGTACCAGATAGAAGGTTTCCACTTCTTAGCCTACCTTGCCGTCAACGGATTCGGCGGCATCCTGGCAGACGATATGGGCTTGGGTAAAACCATCCAATCCATCACCTATGTATTGTGGCTGCGAGAGGAATTTGCCCGCCGCAACAAGCAGGGCCGCAAGAAGGTGGTCATTCCCCCTGTGCTGATTGTGTGCCCCAAGTCTGTGTTGGATGTATGGGCCAGCGAAACGGAAAAGTTTGCTCCCGGTGTGCGCGTGTTGGTCATTCGCAACAAAGAGCAGGCTGTGGTGGACCATATTTTGGCAAACTACGATATGGTGGTCATCAACTACGCCCAGCTCCGTGTATGCGGAGAGCAGATTAACTCCATCAAGTGGTTGACCGTCATCTTGGACGAAGGCCAGCAAATCAAGAACCCGGATTCGAAAGCGGCCAAGGCTGCCCGCGAGATTACAGCACACAATCGCTTGGTGCTCTCCGGTACCCCTATCGAAAACCGCTTGTTGGATATGTGGTCGCTCATGGCCTTTGCCATGCCCGGTGTGCTGGGTAGCAGAGCCTACTTCAAGAAGCGTTTCGACAAGCGCAAGGACTCCCAGAGCCAAAACCGTTTGGCCGCGCGTCTCAAGCCGTTCTTGCTGCGCCGTACCAAGCAACAGGTGGCCAAGGACCTGCCACCCCGTACGGAAGAGGAGGTGTACGCCAAGATGGAGGGCATTCAGCGCCAGCTTTACAAGGCAGAGTTGCGCCGTATCCAGAAAGCCTTGCTCGGTGTGGATTCCGATGAGTCCGTCAAGAAGAACTCCTTTGCTATCTTGCAGGGCCTCATGCGTTTGCGCCAGATTTGCTGTCACCCCGGCTTGGTAGATGCCAAGTATGCCAAGGAAGACAGTGCCAAGCTCAACGCCCTCTTCTACCTGCTGGACCAACTGCGAGAGGAAGGTCACAAGGTGCTCGTGTTCTCCCAGTTCGTATCCATGCTCGAAATCATCAAGGCCCGCCTCGAAGCCGAGAGCCGTCCGTTCAATTATTTGACCGGGCAAACCAAGGACCGTAAGGCCGAAATCGAGCGTTTCCAAACAACCAAAGAACCCAGCGTGTTCTTGCTGTCGCTTAAGGCCGGTGGTGCCGGTTTGAACCTCACCTCTGCATCCTACGTCATCCTCTATGATCCGTGGTGGAACCCGGCTGTGGAAAGCCAGGCTATTGACCGTACGCACCGAATTGGACAGAAGAACAAAGTTATTGCCTACCGCTTGCTCACACGAGATTCTGTGGAAGAGAAGATTCGTGTGTTGCAACACCAGAAAAATCAGCTCGTTACCAACGTGTTGGGTGATGAAGGCTTTGCCTCCAGCCTCGACCTCAACGACCTGCAATTCATTCTTGCACACGGCGGGGATGATGTGGATGGTGACGATACGGTGGTGGACGTTTGAGGTTGCTCATTTTAACCCCCTCGGCACGCATGGATATTGTTCATGCGTGCCGATTTGTTGTATGGTTATGACGAGGTTGACTCATGCTTCTTTTCAAAGTGCATGAAACGCATATTCTATGCTTGCCAACAGGGGGCTTATCTGGTATAAGATTGGGCGTGGAGTCAGTATGTTCCAAATGTGGTACCAAGTTTCATAGTTCATCGGAAACGACGGATGTGTGTCCTGAGTGTTTGAAGAACGAGTTTGCCGCCGCTCCTGAGCTCGAAGCCGGGGAGCGTATGACCAATTCTGAGGAATTTCGCCGTGCGTCCAAGCGCCAGCGTAGCCGCGCAGCGCGCATGCAAAGAGACCTGCAGGAAAACGCCCTTTTCAATGTATCCGGCAAGATGCGTTGTGCCATTGGCGTGGTCATATTTTTGGGATGTATGTACCTTTTTCTCTTGGGGGATAGCCCTACCTATTCCACTCCCATCAGCCGATTAGATATGGACTCCCAACGCTTCATATCTGTAGGCTTGTGTTGGATTGCCGCCGGGTTGGTTTTTTTCTCTTTCAAACGGCACAAACTCCTTGTCAGCATTGTTGGCCTGGGTATGATGGCTATCGGATGGTTTGCCCCGGAAATCTGGCGCTATAAGTCGGTGGATCCTCTGCCGGATGAACAACCTAAAACAGAGCAAAAAGCACCGTCGCAGCAACCCGAGCCTGAGCCGGAGCAGATGCGCAAACCCGGTGCTGTGATGACATCCGGTGATTTGGAGGTTTTCTATGAATCGCGTTCTAAGACACCGCACATGGCTCATTATGCGGTCTATATGGACCAGCAGAATTCTGCTTCCCGTGGTATCATTCGAGATGCCCTGACACGTTTGCTTGAAGCCGAGTACACACGAGCCTACACACGCGGGCAGGGCGCTTTGTTTGTGGTGACCAATTCTCGCGGGCAACTTCGCAACATTTCTCGCTTGCTTTCTCGTTTTGGCCGTGTGTCTTATGCTAAGCCTGAGGATGGCATCTATGAAGTTCGTTTCATGCCGGATCACTCCAACATGGTATGCCGTTATGGAAGCGAGGTTCTGACCAATCCGCACAACCCCGCTTTCGTACAGGCGAATCTAAGCGAAATTACTTGTCTGGACCCCCTGCGTGTGCGTACTGCTGCGCAAATTCTCAAAAATGCGGATGTTCCGGCCCTGCGCAAGGATATTCACGCTACTATGTTGCGCGTTTTGAAAGAACCTTGGCAAAATGAAGAAGACACCCACCGTGAGCTCATCGAGACACTGGTTGTATATGCTCCTGCCGGCGATAAGAATACCATTGATTATTGCTTGCGCTATTTCCAAAATTGTCGTGCGCGTCGCCAGCCTACCTCCGCTATCGTTATGCAGCGACTCATTAAAGAAGTGCCGGACGTGATGGTCGGGCCGGTCGTGGAAATGTGGTCGGTCAATCCCGTTGCGTGGAGTGGAGTCTTGGCATCTCTTGGTGGTCAGGCAGAGGATGAAATCATCAAACTTCTTTCTGCAACGGATAAAATACAACTGATTAACACCATTTTGAACTACTTGGGTGAATACGGCACAGAAAAATCCGTGCCGGCTGTAGAAAAACTGCTCCGCCATCCGGATTCTATTATCAGCCACTCTGCCAAAAATACTCTTGATATGCTGATGCAGCGCCAATAAATTTTAACACAAGCATTCTCTTTTTACATTCATGAGCTCAAAACTAATAAATCTTCTGATGGCTGTTGTGGTAGCCATCGTGTGTGGCTTTTTTACGGGTAAGTATACTCCCGTCCTGATTGCCAAATTCTCTCCTCCCGAGAAAAAGGTAGCCGAAACAAAACCCGAGGCAGATGTGTTTGAGGGGGTTGTGATTGAGGAAGAAGGCTTTTCTGATAGCGAAGAACCGGAAGAAGATGACACTGAGCAGCAGGATGATGGTGCCGGTGAAATTGCTGTAAATGAATCCGAGGGCATTTCTGAGGATGAACAAGTGGCCGGTGAGCAATCTACTGATTCCTACGTGAAGGAAGACCAGACTCTGACCCTGGAGGATATTCTCGAAGAAGATATCCCGGTCATCCCGGCACAGCAGAAAGTACCCAAGGTGCGAGATAAAAGCTATAATACCAATATTGGGCGCTTGGCTAAAAACCTCATCCAGAAGTATGATCGTGAGCTGGCTGCCCGTAAAGGAAAAACTACCAATGGGTATACCAATGAGGATATATTCCCCGATCAGTGGAAAAAGCCGGCAGAAATACAGAAGATGCTCACAGAGCGCGTCATGTCCAAGCTAGGCAAGGCAGATGAGGAAGCTGTGTGGAAGTTCTTGGAGTCGCAGGAAAATCGCTTGGATTTGGCCCGTCTTACACTCATGCGCAAAGTAGGTGCAATCAAGATGAAAGAGATTTCTGAGCTGAAGATGGGTACGAACTTACTCTTCCAACTCACAAGTGATTTGGATTGGATGACAGGCCTCATGTATTCTGGCCCTACTGAGAAGATGGATGTGGCACTTACATACATGGTGGAGCTATATCGCAGCTACATGGAAGACATGGGGGACCCCGTAGTTCGCCGTATCGCTGCCACCACGGCAATGGAATTTGCGCGTGAAAATCGTTCTCAAAAACACATGCGCGAGCGCTTTGCCTATTATTTCACCAGCTACCAAGCCGGTAAGCTGAATAATCTTTTCGATGAAATGAAGTATTGGGAGACCCGCATCGTGACCGGCTGTGCTGCTTCATCCAGTTGGGGGTCTCCGCAATCGCTTAAGTGGCAGCGAGACAATGTTAATTTGCCGGTAGAGGGATACCCGGGAGCAATGGGGCAGGTAGCATATCGCCTTTACAACGTGGCGGGTGATGGTGTCTTCAATGATGCTTGCTATACCGGGCCTCTGAAAAAGTACACAGATTATGCCACGGCTTGGCAGCACCGAGAAATAGGTGGCGTGTGCGGTGCCTTGTCTCATTATGGGGCATTTGCGGCATTGGCTCATGGTATCCCTGCCATGCCGATGGGTGAGCCCGGCCACTGTGCCTTCACCGTTCGCATTGGAAACGAGTGGGTAAAGAGTAATTCTATTTATTGGCAACACACGCCAGGCAAATTGTTCTGGGGTGTTTACGCATGGGATTTCCTTATCCTGCAACAGGATTTGTATTCAGATGCGCACCGCACACTTGTGTCTGATCAGCTTGTGGCGTTGGCTGATTTGTTTGCGGCTCGCAAGATGACCAAATCTGCTTTCGATTGTTACGAAGCTGCTGCAGAAACGCAGCCCTTAAACTGGCCCGGCATCAAGGCTTATGCTTCATATTTGCGACAGAAGGATCCTACTAACAAAGAGAAGTGGGGAGAACTCCACAATCGCATTGTGGAGGGCATGGCTGTCAAGTTTCACCACGCTGCGGCAACCTTGCTGAGCCGCCTTGTGTATCCTGAATTCTTGAAAGTGGTGCCGGATCGGCGAGAGCGCAATAAGCTTTTCGCCTCCTTCTTCAAAAAATGTGAAACATTTGGCACGAACCGCTGGGATATTAACGAACTGCTTAATGCCCAGATGGCAGGTTGCACCAACAACGCAGATAAGCAAAATTATATGAAGGAGGCGCTTGCCATCCTGATGCGTAAGGCAGATTATGCCCCGGCTGTTCTTGCGTGGGGCTTAGATGTTATTGCTGCCTTGCCGGAGGATGACCCATCCACCGAGAAGCTGCAGGAAGAATTCTTGGAGCTCATTATTAGCGCCATGAACCGCACCCGCACGACCAAGAAAGAGCAAGATAACACGTGGGCAACATTAGGCGAGGCTCTCTACACCGCCGCTAAAAATGATGATACGCGTACATTCAGCGCCATTGGTAGAATGGCTTTCCGTAAGTGTAAGAAGAAGTTCCCCAAGAATAAGTTTAAGTTCCGTCGTTTCTCCGGCTCTGTGGTATCCGAACGCGGCCTGTTGCGCACCGAGGTTACACTCGACCCCGGCGCCATGAAGCAGTGCTGCTTACATTGGGGTGTCCTTCAGCGGCATGGTGGTAATATCCCCGTTAAAATGAACCCCAATGGTGGCATGGAAGTCAAGTTGGAGCAGACAAGCATCATCAACGGTGTTGTGGTTCTTTTCGGTAAGCCGTGGAATGGTATCCACCCGCTCTTCATTGCAGTTTCCAATGATGGTCGCAACTGGTCTCGTCCCAAATGCAAAGTGCAGGTTTCCGGCTCCGTTGCTCGCTTTGATTTCAAAGAATCCAAGCCTGAGGCTCGTTATGTAGAGTTGCGCACAGAAGGCGCATATCAGCCGGAGACGGGCCCCACCGTTCCGATGGTTGGTTACTATGTCTACGGTAAACCTATTAAGACACCTAAAAATACGGCTTCCGATTCCAAGCAATCCAAAAAGTAATCTCAGACTCTTCGCTATCGCCATGATGAAAAAAATAATTTTTTTGCTGAGCTTGCTCTGCGTGCTGACCCAACCTCTTCTGGGTATCAATGCTCGTTCATACGATGATGCTCTCAAGAGAGGCAAAAATCGCCCGGTTGTTTTCTTCTGCTATGGAGCCAACATCGATAGAGCAAATGAACGCGCCTATGATGAGTTTATTAAACAGCGCAAGTTGCAACCCTTTGTGCGTGATTGTGTCTTCCTGCAAGTTCCGGTTTACCAGTTGCCGGATGAAAAGGAGAAGAAAATAATAGAAAAAATTATGGGGAAGGGGCGTGGCAACATGCCCGCCGGTATCCGCAACTTGCCTTGCTTGCTCTTGTTGGATGGAGATGGTAATCTGCGTGGCTCTGTACAGGACCATGAGGAAATGAAGAATCCCGAGACGGCGGGCAAGCGTTTGAGAGAGCTCCTTGATTTGTATGATGAGCAGGAAAAACTCGTCAAAAAAGCCCTGAAAGCTGGTTCCGGAAGACAAGCCAAACTCTTGGCTCAGGCTTTGGATGTGCAGCTGGATTTGCCGTCCAGCCGCTATATGAGTGGCGGACAGCTCAACCTCAAGAAAGATAAAATTGGCCTTTCCGAGCGCTTCAAACATGATATGCTCAAGTTGGTTCAGCTTGTGGCCGAAATGTCACAAACCCAAGCCAACGCTTTCATTCGCAACATGATAGCCAATGGTTGCTATTCCCGCCGCCAGCGCCAGGAACTCATTGCGGCTCTGAGCGGCCATGCGCGCCGCAATAACGAATCGGCCAACCGTCTGCGCGCTCTTTATTATGAAATGCGCAACATTGATCCCAAATCCATCTATGCCCGCTATGCTGAGGGCGCTATAGACCTCTGGGTCATTCCCATGGAAAAGAAAGATTTGGAAGGTGGCGTGAATCGTTGAAATCACATTCCCGGTTTCTCCCCAACACGAAGAAGGCAGCCCTTGCAGGCTGCCTTGCTTTGGTACGACCGACGCGATATGCGCACTGCGGTGAAAGTCCGCGCGGAGCCGCGATGATGCGGAATCCCAGACCTGAAGAACAACTGCGGGGAGGTAA
>Ga0233362_1000041_pt1 | contig 33762 bp, 25 predicted proteins | sample ElkDunMinimDraft_22_FD_180674 | JGI IMG/M metagenome (GOLD analysis project Ga0233362, IMG submission 180674) | Fecal eukaryotic communites from dung pellets of Tule Elk in California, USA - Elk Dung C1 | ecosystem: Host-associated > Mammals > Digestive system > Large intestine > Fecal | place... | reverse complement strand
GTCCATCCGGCCTTATATGCAGTTCCTGTTCGTACAGTCGGGATTTCCCCTCGAACTTCCTTTTCCACGGTTTGTTACCTCCCCGCAGTTGTTCTTCAGGTCTGGGATTCCGCATCATCGCGGCTCCGCGCGGACTTTCACCGCAGTGCGCATATCGCGTCGGTCGTACAAAGAAAAGGCAGCGTTTTCTATTTGAAAACACCGCCTAGAGGGGTCCTTCAAGGGGGGGGGCGAACTCAAATAGACTCTGCCATCATTTTTTGCGGCATTAAAAACAGAAACATTGATATATCAATGTTTTTATTTTGCCAAAACTGCAAAAAATGCCATTTTGGGCAGTTTATTGCTCCGTTCGGGCTACAACTCAGACAAATTGCGTTTTAATGCTTGGTTAGGCGTTTTTATTCCGAACTTATTCCGAATTTTATTCCGAACTGAACTCACAAGATGCGTATCAGATTATGTGGGAGCAACACTTTCCACTTGCCATTCTTCCTTGCTCCTTTTCGTTGCAAAATTCCCTTTTTCTTTAATTCAGCGATGTACTTCTCAATCTGGCGGGCAGATATACCACATTGCTCTGCTAATTGTCTGGCCGAAATGGAAGCATCTGCCCGCATAAACTGAATAATGTTTTGTTCTGACGCCGTAAGAAAGGGAGACTCAGCAGTAGATTGCTTTAATGTTTTGAGGATTTCCCCCAGCATGAAATCGATGAACGGCGAACAGTCTGACAACTTACTACTCTCTTCTATGGCCTTATAATAACCACTTTGCGAGGCATACACCATGTTTTCCACCGGCAGTTGAGGGAAAGCCGGGTGCAATTTCCCTAAAATCATTGATTGCCATAAGCGTCCGATTCGCCCATTACCATCGCTGAATGGGTGTATAAACTCAAACTCGTAGTGAAACACGCAGCTTTTAATTAAGAGATGGTCCTCTGCTGTCGCAAGCCATGTGAATAATTGCTGCATCAGCGTGGGCACCATGTGGGCAGGAGGCGCCATGTGGATGAGCTTATCTCCCGCAAACACTCCTACGCCGCCGGAACGGAAAGCACCGGCACGCGGGCACAGCCCCTCCATCATGCAACGATGAGCTTTGAGCATATCATCCACGAAGTAAGCATCCCATTGCCCGCTCTCCTCATAGCAGCGAATTGCATTGCGCACCTCCTGTAATTGTTGAATCGGGGCAACAACACTCTTCCCCTCCAGTAATGTACGCACCTCATCCTCACTCAGCTCATTTCCCTCTATGGCCAGCGAGCTGTGTATTGTTTTGATGCGATTTGCCTTACGCAGCAGCAAACTATCGCCTTGTTCCATTCGTATAGCATAACGCTCGATAAGCGCAGATATCTCTGCAACCAATCGAATCGCCTTTGCGCTCACGCTGAAAGGTGGTGTATATGCTGCCATTTTCTGCTCTTCATTATACCCCTTTTGCAATAAATTGCGAGCCTTATCACCCCATCGCAGAAAAAATTATCCCAAAACTTCCAGATAAGGGGTTAAATTGTCCATCACTCCAAGCTTTGTGGCGTATTCTGCCAGCCGGTTCAGATTTTTCTCCTTGCCGGAAAATGAAACATTAGCATGGCGAATAGAAAAATAATGTACACAAATGCGTCATAGTTGTATACATTATTTCATCCCTTTTTGAACTATCCCCATTATATACACTTTCATATCAACGGAGCAAAGGTGTTATATAATTTGCACGCAGTAGTCAAAACCCATGGAACAACATCATTTTCATTATCTCTTATAGAATGAGAAGCTTGAATATAACAATGTTTCGGTGCTTCATGCCAAACAAGTTGTTCTCCTATTTCATCCTCGAATCTGTGTTTGTCTATCTCTGTGCGATATAAAAACGCCTTGTCGTCTTTCATATAGAACATTACATCGACCTTTTGAGTTCGAGTGTTGAGACTAATAGATATTTGATAGCCTCCCCGCCCGAAGTGTATATCCACATATCCGCGAGAACTTGGAGACGGCAGCCTAAATGATTCAGGAAGCTCGCTCTTATGCAAATTAGCATATTCTAGAAATGCATTCCAAAACTCTGCTCGATAGTTTTGGAGCGTTGTCTTGCCTTCGTATTTCTCTCCCTGAATAGGTTTAAGGTGAAAAATAAGTTCACTAGGCTTGTAGTCATAAAAAGTAAGAAGCTTGCTCATATGGCGGATAGCCGACTTGTGACTCCATGAGCAGTCAATAGAATACTCGGAATTGATTTCTCGGACGTATTTGGTGGTAGAACCCGTGGCATATATAAGTGTGGGAACCTTTTTTGCGACTTCCTCTAAACGTCCCGGTTTTTCTCTATCCAAATGCTGAACCAACGATACTAATAGATCAGCAAAATTTGTATCTTCAAACGTCCTATTCTGCAAAATAGTTTCGCGAAGTCTACGCTTAGTCGCTTTATCCGACTGCTCCGCAGTAATTGTATCAATTTTTTCAAAAATAATCTCAGGATTCTCTATTGCGTTGGGCGTTGGGAAAAGCAGTAGCAACTCTTCACTCAACACGAAACATCGGTGATTGATGTGGTATGCTGTCCACTCTTCTTGTTGTTTGATGTAATCATTGAGTCTGGTCGCTTTTGAAGTCCGATATAGCTCTTTTTTCTGAAGAAACGGCTTGTTAAGGAGTTTTCCATTATCTCCAGTAAGAGTCAAATTGCCTATACGATGAGTCAACATCTGACGTTCCTCTTCATCAGGAAATACCTCCTTCCATTGAGTGCTTGGAGTTTGAGGAAGGATATGCTCAATAGTGATATTTTTATCATCAATCAAATGTTCGTTACCAATGTTTTCCAAACGGAAAAGCAAGTGTCGGCACAAGCTCTTGTGATATATATCCCCCTGTAATATGGCTTTTCTAAAATCATCATCACTAGGAAAAGATGAACTTGTTCCCCTTTGTTGCTTCACCAAAAAGAGAGCGACAGAATCGGCATAATGGTCTCTTTTTTCATTGAATTGAAAAATGCGATGATGAAGTGTCAGGAAAAATTTTCGCATACCTGCTGTTGGCACACCACATACGCTACGCCGTACAAGATATACGATGAGCGTTTTGAGAACATTGCTCAGTTCATTATCCGTAATGCCATAGTTTTCTCTATCCTGCAATAATTTGATGATGAATGGGCGGCAAGTTGTAAAATCGAGCTTGTGCAGCTCCTCAAATTGTTCTCTGAGTGAGGGAGATAAACTTCTTGCAACTTGGGGGTGCATCATAATGTTATACAACTCGGCATATCGTTCTAGGTCATGTAGACAGTTAGGCTTATCCCCTTGAAATTTGTCATAGCAAAGTTTTTTAAATGTCTCATAATAATCCTCATATCGAGAGATAACATGCGTTTCACTCATTATATATGTTGAGAAGAAGTCTTCCTGTATCTGTAACTGCTCCGCAGGGGTAGGGTGACCATAACGGAAAAGTTTCCGCATTAATTCGTGCCATCGTTGACTAAGCATCAATGACTGTTTATCACTTAAGAGAAGGTAGTTACGTATTTTATCGGTCTCTGTTAGCGGACGCCCTGTCGAATTCAAAGTTTCAAAAATAAGCTGTGCGTTATCTTTCCCTGATTCCAACATGATGCAAATAATTTCGCAGCGGTTTATTGCATCAATCAGCTCACCAAGATTAAAATCTTTCACTCGTGCTTTAAAATAGGTATAATTAGCAGTAATGTTACTCGTATTATCATCTTTCAAGCATCCTGCCATCAAAGCGCAATATGCTTCATTATTATCAGGTGTTTGCTTAAGTTTGAGGCTGTAACCACAAGATCCCTCATTATTCCGCAGCATTTGCCCAATTTCACAAACCAGATGACTTATCCCCTTTTTTTCAGCTTGATCTTGTATAGCTTTAAGCAACAAAGCAACAGTAGTGATTCGTTGTTGTCCATCGATAATGGTATACTCTATGCGTGTTTTACTCTCATCTGTTTGCATTATCACCATATTGCCAAGAAAGTGCTTTCGCTCAGGATTTTTGATCAGAAAAGCAATATCATCCATCAATCGTTCACACTGTTTCCTTTCCCAGTCATAATTGCGCTGGTAAGCAGGTATCGTATAGACGCTCTTCGGCACTTTATATATCCCGGTCAGCAAATCTCGCTTTTCAACATCCATAATCAAAAAAACGTCTTGCGAGGATACTAGCAACTTTTATATTTGTACTCAAGAGAAAAGTTGCGCTAGGAAACTTGTCTGCATTTTATAATGGACTCAATTTCCGCTCCCTGACTGATAAAATATCTACGAAGCTATTTCCCATCAGGGGGGCTAAATGGTAGTTTAACCCACTCGAGTCCCGGGGAGTCCCAAGCCCCTGAAAATGGGTGAAAAAGAGCCTGATTTTCGGCTGATTTGGGGCAAAATCAACGCGCGTATCGTGTTTGCAAATGAATGATATTGTGGTGATTGGGCATAAAAAGTTTTGCGCAGTTTCCTCATTGCTGAAGAAACCGCGCAGGGTGGGCGATGGGGATCTACCCGTCCCCTGCGACCCTTCGGGCTTCCCGGGCAGAGGTGTTTGCCCTGCAAGGGTGAGCGCCCGTGGGGCGGGCACGAATCAACCTCCGGTTATCGTGGATTCGAATCCGGACACGCTAATGACGAACAAGCCCCGCACCTTGTCAGGCGCGGGGCTTGTTCATCAAGGGTCCTTCGAGGGGGTCGAACTCACTGGGACTCTGCCATCATTTTCGGAAGAACTAAAAGAAAAACTATTGATATATCAATGTTTTTATTTTGCCAAAACTGCAAAAAATGCCATTTTTGGCAGTTTATTGCTCCGTTCGGGCTACAACTCAGACAAATGGCGTTTTAATGCTTGGTTCAAGCTTCAGTTGCGGGGATTGGTGGAGTTCTTTTTGTTAGTAAGTGGCTTTATCCTATGGCGGGGGTGGGTGGTAGGATGGGGATTGGGTTCTAATTTCCTTATTTTGAAAGGGAATTAGATGCAAAAAAATGAGTCACTCGCGGAAATGAGTCAGTTGCGATTTTTTGTTTTGACAGCGGCAGGTGAATTGCTGTATCCTGTCAAAAGGTGGAGTTTACTGTTTCCGTCTGCTCTCAACCATACACACACCATCCGAACAGATATGAAGCCGCACCTTCCCACCGCACTTCGCCGCGCCTTGCTTGCTGCGCTCGCTGTCGCCGCCCTCGCTCCTGCTGCCTGGGCTGAAACCTTCACCCTCACGCAGGATACTTCATACAAATGCGGAGAGGGAGACTGGAGCCTCGGTGCTGCTTTCAAATCAGAAATTACCGAAGTATCCTACACATTCACCTCCAATCCGGAGAACAAGTACTCGCTCAGTTTTTCCGGCGGTACGGACGGTGTGTTTTGTGATTATTCTGCGTCCGGCAGTTTTGATTATCTGACGTTCACGCAATTGAACGGGCTTTCCTTCTCCGGCACCGCCACCAAGGAGGGCTCCGAATACAAACAAAGAAACATACGATTCTGCATCAAAAAATGAAATCTCTCTTCCTGATAACCGTCTCTGCGTTACTTATTGCCTGTAATCCGGTGCCTTCTGCACCGCAGAACACGTCGGTAACACCACATACCATCAGCTTCGGGACATGCAACCGGGTTGCAACAGAACATCTGCAAGCTGCGCTGTCTCGTACCGGCAAAGCGGCCTGTATCGTGAACAATCAGGAGTATGACTTAACCAGAGAGGAAACAGAGGAACTGCTGGCGTTGCTGACGGGAGCGCAATCCGATACACCACTTTGCGCACCTGATGATTGTTTCTATATAAATTTACAGGAGGCAGATGGCACTTGGCTTATGTCTCTCCCGGTGCAGAATACGCCGGAAGGCATAGTTTTACTTTACCTCAAACTACAGGGAAATAACGCTGGTGATCCGCTGCAGGGCTGGTGGAGAAGCCTGATCACAAGACTTGGGATTTAACCGAACTCAGCTATGGTAAAAGAGACAGAGAAAGACGGCTGCATGGCCAAGACGGGAAAGGGATGCCTGGGATTTTTCCTGGGACCCGCCCTGTTGATTGGCTCAGTCTATATGTTGTTCTGGAACGAAGGAGAGTATCTCCGTGTAGCTCAAGCTTTAGATGAAGCTGAACCGCAGGTGCAACAAGTGGAAAACGTAGAGTCCCCCGCGCCGGAACTCGAAGGCAAGCTGGTGTTCATGCGAGGGCAGGCCGCCACCAAGGATGTGCTGCGCGATGAAACCTACGGCGTGGAGACCAACGCTATCGTGCTGAAACGCTCTGTTCAATACGCCCAGTGGGTGGAAAAAAAGACCAAACGCATGGGCACAGAAAAGAAGCCCATGTTCATGTCGGAGCAAGAGTTCAATCGAAACCGGGATGACGAGTGGATTTACACGTATCAGCGTTACTGGAAGAATGAGCCTGTGTCTTCCTGCGCATTCCACGATGTGCGCTACCGTGACGCAAACTGCGTTTTCTATAAGGAACAGAATCAGGAACTGCGTGCGCAGAACGTGCAGCTGGGCGGTCACGCCCTTACCGCCTCGCAGATTTCTCGCATCGGTGGTAATCGCCATGCGATTCCACCCACACAAATACCACCCACTCTACAGGGCCGCGCCGCATTGGATGGCAACTATCTCCATATAGGCCGAGAACCGGAAGGCGGAGTATATTTCGCGGTGAACACGAAAGATCCCGCTATCGGCGATGTTCGTATCTGCTGGGATGCTACTAATCCCACACAACCTGTTTCTCTGGTGGCTGTGCAGCGGGGGAACAGTTTCGAACCCTACACCGCCAGTAACGGCGAAAAAATCGATTTACTTTATACGGATCTTCTGAACAGCGCTCAGTGCTTCGAAAAAGCCCGCAGTACCAACATCGCCCATCTGTGGGGGGTACGGTTCGGCGGCTGGTTCATGCTCTGGGGTGGCTTTGCCTGCATGTTGAGCCCCCTCGCCAGAATGATTCCGTTTTGCCGCAAATTGGCGGAGGCTGGGGCAACCATCATTTCTCTGGTACTGGGTAGTCTGCTGAGCCTGCTGACGGTGGGCGTGGCTAAACTGTTCTTCCAGCCTTTACTAGCAGTATTCTTGCTACTGTTGGCCGGAGCTTTAATCTGGCCGATTATAGTGTTGCAGCGCAAAGCGCCGCCGGCACAGCATTCTAAAAAAAATAAGAAACACAACATACAACCACAAGCATAAACAATATATTGAAATCTATTTGTCTTCTCGGTTTGCTGGCCGGAAGCACCCTAGCTCTCACCCCGGAAGAAAAACTGGGTAAGATGAACGCTGCTTTTGCCGAGGGGAACACCGCAGCAGCAGAGAAATGGGGACTGGAGATGCTGCACGATGGTGATATGACGAGCGTTCGCCTCGTTGCCGAATACATGGTGGACTGCGGTTATTCTCCGAAACTGCGCGAGGCTGCTCTGAAAAAAAGCTGCAGAATTGGAGATTCAGTTGGAAGGGGCTCCCTCGGAAGGTGCACCATGGTGTCTTCATTCAGGCATTTTTACGCTGGAGTATGAAAACCTTTCCGCCGCGAATGATGCTGCGGGTATTCGTTCGCTGGGCCTTGAATGATATCGTGGCAAGGTTGCGGTCAATCGTCGTTATGGTATTGGTTTGCTTTATGTTGCCGCTTCTATGGGAGATGCAGAGGCACTTAGGACCCTGTCTGCCATGTACAGCAAAGGTACCAAAGAAAAGGCGGCGCTTTCGATTTGAAAGCGCCGCCTAGAGGGGTCCTTCGAGGGGTCGAACTCACAGGGACTCTGCCATCATTTTTGGCAGCATTAAAAACAGAAACATTGATATATCAATGTTTTTATTTTGCCAAAACTGCAAAAAATGCCATTTTGGGCAGTTTACCGCTCCGTTCGGCCTACAACTCAGACAAATTGCGTTTTAATGCTTGGTTAGGCGTTTTTATTCCGCTCATGCGTCAAGAAAGTTCATCACAAGCTTCACCATTGTCTCTTTTTCTTCGGGCTTAGATTCCGCAATCATCACAACCATGGCTACCAAGGTGTGATCGGCTATGACTTTTTCGCCATCCCGGAATAATAAGCCGTTTCTTTCTAGGAAATACAAAAATACCGCTGCCGCAATTCGTTTATTGCCATCCGAAAAAGCGTGATTTTTAGTCACGAGGTAGAGTAGGTTAGCTGCCTTTTCCTGCGCGGATGGGTACACGTCCTTCCCGGCAAAGCTCTGGTAGATATTACCCAAACTTCCCTTAAAGGAATCATCCTTTTCATTGCCAAATACACTACTCTCATCCCCATACCGCATGGAATCTATGAGCTTCCTGCACTCCTCATAGGTCAGTACATAGGCATGGGTATCCCCTTGCGGCTTCTTCAGGCGCTGGTGATCGTAATCATCCAGCAAATCAAGAGAGCGGGTGTACTGCTGAACCACTTCCAATATCTGGGCCGAATCCAACTTGTTTTCCACACGCTTCATCACGCGGATGGTAGTGGAGAGGTCTTGCAGACGCTTTTGTTGGCATACATACCCCTGCATCAGATACTGCCGAAGTACATTCGTAGCCCAACGGCGAAACTGAACGCCCCGTGTTGATTTCACGCGGTATCCTACGCTGATAATCATGTCCAGATTGTAGTATTCTACCTGATACGTTTTTCCATCGCTGGCAGTTGTCGCAAATTTTGCGACAACTGAATCTTCCAGCTCCTCACGCAGTGCTGACTGAATATGCTTACCTATCGTTTTAATATCTCTATCAAAGAGTTGCGACATTTGTAGGCGATTAAGCCATACGGTATCCGCCTGCGGTTCTACACGAACCGACAGCTCAAACTCACCCTCTCTGAAATATATTTCATCTATGTTCCCCATGGCTTACTCTCCTAAAAGATATTCTAGCATATTTTACTCCACACTCAACTCAAATACGAAAATATCCGGCAGTCGACTTCATACCAAAACTTCCAGATAGGGGGGTAACTTGTCCATCACGCCAAGCTTTGTGGCGTATTCTACCAGCCGGTTCAGATTTTTCTCTTTGCCGGAAAAATAGAGTTTTAGCGCGGCGGTATAGCATTCAATATCCACAGGGTTGAGCCTCTGCTAAAGCTTTGGCTGCACGAGAGCTCTTATGACTTTTGTCGAACTTTTTTCTGGTGTTTTCTACTCTTGTAGAGGCCAAAAACGCCTATGCTAAAAATAGCTAAATACTTGTAATTAAGAACTTGCATATAGTTCGCCCCCCTTCAAGGGGGCTTCATGGGGGTAGAACCCACGCGAGTCCCGGGGAGTCCCAAGGGGGTAAAAACGGGGTAAAAAGCGCCCGATTTCAGGTCAATTCGGGGCTCAATCAGCGCTCATTCTATTTTCGCAACTGAATGATATTGTATGAATTAAGGCAAAAAGGCGAGATTAAGGAATTTCCCAGTCGCATCCTCGTAGTCCGTATACACCTTGATGGGGCGTGTGTCATAGAAACGGGAAGAATTGGCAGCATAGACATTTATAGCCTTGCGCGGATTCAGTCAAGGTAAAAAGAAAGCGAGCTGACCATCAGCAACTAGTCAGCTCGCGGAAAAGAGTCCAAAATGAATCTTAGAAATCTTGGATGGCCTTAGTATAACGTAAAATGCGGTAATGTCAAGCTTTCGACATGAAAAGTCATCGCAAAAAATCAGGAAAGGAAACGCACGCACCCCTGTTGCTGCAGGAGTGCGTACTCGCCATTAGAGGCTCATAATGAAGAGAACAATCTTCAGGATAAGCACTAACAGCTCGATTCCATTTCTAAGATTCATGAAACAGAACTCCTTTCCACCAGCCATGGTTAGCTGCTGTTCCGTACCCTTGCGGCTACGTTACCATCAGCGGTAAGGACTGGCTTACTTCCCGCTGACGGTGCACGTAGACACCCGCCATGCGGCATGTCGGCGGAAAAGCGTGAGGAGTCTATCATATAGAAGCCATCCGTTCAAGCCTGAACAGCTTATAGTTTTGGCACTTCGGAAATGTATTATGCCTACCATTTTTATATCCACCCACGAAGACAGCAACAAGCACTTTATGGTGCAGCCCACGGTACGCTCGAAATTGGGCTTAATCCAACAAGTGATTGGGCAGCAAAATACAGACATTAGCTATTAACAATTTATCATCATTGCGACCCACATAAATAAGGATCAAAGCGGGTCACGAAGTGCAGAGTGCGCGGGAGTGCCTGATGTTGTAGAAAAGGGGTAGTGCGGGGCTGAAAGCTGCCGGAATTCGATGGCAAGGCTTGCAGAGGAGTGCGCGTTAAGTGGCGTAAATTGAGCGGTTTAGAAATAAAAATTGCGGGTGGGCGATGGGGATCCCCCTCCGGGGCCGCCCCCCAAGCCGCTTGCTGTGCAAGCGGTACCCTCACAGAGGTGTCTGTTCGGCTTGGGGGCAAGCTGCTGCGTCACTCGCAGCTTGCCCACTCCAACCTCCGGTTGTCGTGGATTCGAATCCCGCCACGCTAATAAAGCAAAAGCCCCGCACCTTAACAGGCGCGGGGCTTTTGCTTCAAGGGTCGTCAATGGGGGTCGAAAGAAATTATGTCGTATAAACCGTTTATTTCGTGTATGCTTACGCAGCTGGCCATTATTTTAAAAGCGTCGCGACGTAAATTTCATGTGTTTTCCTATAATAAACCCTATAATGGCGGAAACGATAGACAATATAACAGGAATTACAATACCATCTGGGTCTATTTTCAACCCTAGTCCATATCCCAAAATACCGTGCAGAACGGCAGATGCTACCCGCACAAAAAGACGCGAAAGTTTTTCCCATGCAGAATCAGACAAAAAAATACCAATTACAGCGGAGGTGACGGTTAGCACCCATACCTTATCAGCGGTGAAAAAGACACTACCCATACAATATCCAAATATACCTGCTGACACAGAGCTAAGCAGAGCTGACCATATTTTCTTCTTCATGACGAAACATTATACACTGAGGCGCGCACCGTTTTGCTGATTACAGGCAACCCCGTTTGGCGAATAACTAAGTCGAGACCTAGAGACGTAGGCTATCTATTTTTATGCTGAATGTCAAGTTTTAATTTTTGATTTCCAAGTTTCGGTTGAATCTTTATACATTTCAGTACGACTTGGCTCTGTTCTATATATTCTGAGAATTGTGTGATTGCCACGACTAATTCGGGGGATGTCGGAGTTGTTTATTTTGCTGTACTATAATCGCAGAAGTCGCTCTACAGACAGATTACTCCGCAGCATTTTCTCGCTTAAGTAGGTTCTCTCAGGATAATGGTTCATGGTTGAACCTGATGGAAAGTTTTTTCAACAAGATTACCAAACAGATGCTCAGAGGAATACGCATGAAAACAGAGCGGAGTTGAAGACCCACATGTGCAAATACTTTGACATAATCAATAAAGAGCCCATTGTGTTTCGAGGGACATATAAAATGAAACACCCTAACCTTCCATCCTCTGATGATAGTATAAATACTTGATGTACGCTATACTAGTTACGTGACAAAGATTGAGGAATAGCAAAACTATTCCTCAATCTGAATAAGATTATTTAATTTTTACACTACATTCGTTCTCAGAACACAAAATATGGTATACTGAATTCTATGCCAAAAGAGCCTCTGACACCCAATTGAAGAGCTAATCCGTATACACCGGAACTAACACCTGCTTCTTGTTTAAAATTATCTTTAATTGTGGACCATGTAAGTTCTTCACCATCAGAAATCTTAGTTGAAGCCGAATAGAATGCACCCATGTACAAGCCTGCAGTCATATGTGCCTCGATGGAAAGATCCCAAGCGGAAAACGTGAATGATTCTGGACACGGATCGTCTTTTCCAAATGATACCAAGGTTGTATTCGCAGTCGATTCTTGCATGCCTTTTGTTGGCTCATATGTTGTGCCATAATCCGAGTCCTTTTTGTAATGGCGTCTTTGCCTTTTTTTCTTTTCTTTATTAGCAAACAGCCAAACTTTACTTTTAATTAGGCCTACCTGCAAATATCCAAAAAGTGATATTTTACCTTCAACCTTCCATTGCTTCCCTTTTCTTGGGCAGCAACATTGAGACAAGCGAACATCATATGACATGTCTAACCTTAGACTGGAGGCCGCAACTGGTATAGGAACTATACCCAGTATGATAGGCCCTCCACTTAGTATACTGAAGTTTCTATTTGAAGCAAAATCAATTAATTTCATGCTTCTTTCAATAGCCTTCTTTACATCAATATAGCCTAAATAATCAGCAGTTTCCGTTGGCGAATTATTTAAATAACAGTAAAGGTTATATAAATCGTATTCTCCAATTCTATCACGACTAATCCATCGTCCACTGCTTGGATTATAAGTTCGGCTTGCAAAAACTACCAATGCAATTTCATTATCCATGCATTCAGAACTCCAGAGCAAAGGCTGTTCTACATTTCCTGTTGCGATTGTTAAACCATGGGAAGAATATGTATAGCTGGTTCGGATATAACCGGCGGCCCCAAATACTTCGCAGATGTTCTTGGTGAGATCCCAGCCGTAGGCGTACCAGGTGCCGTCTTTGCGTATAGCAAGGGGGCGCGTTGCGATGGTCTGGGTGGGGTCCCAAGTGAGAAACCAGAGCGCAGGATGGGCGGAACGGGTGAGGTCGCAACAGGCAATTTGCAGATAGCCGCGGTAGATGTATCGCTGATGAAGCGTTACATTGCCGTTGGTTGTTACCTTTTTCGTAGCTCGGCGCCCCATGGAATCATAGCTGCATTCGATGATTGTAGCACCGTCCCCGCTCGCGAAGCGAATCGGTCGATTTTCCGCATTGTATTGCACCGACCAGATGCCCGTGGCGGTCTTGAGCAACGTTTGATTGCCATCCGCATCAAAAACGGGAACGAAAGCCGCGTCCTCGTTCTCCTGGATGGAGGTGTACTGATTGAGTTCATTCGCCGTGTATTCTGTGAGGTTCGCCACGCCGGAACTCTCTTCGCGAGCGGCGGTGCGGTTGCCGATGTTGTCGTAATCGTAGCTGTAATTACGTCCGTTCTCCGTGACGCTGGTTAGCTCTTCGCGAGAGTTGTAGCCGAAGCAGTCATTTGCCGTTTGACCATTGCGAACGGTGCGGCGGGTAAGAGGTAGCCCGAGCGTATTGTAGGTGTAGGTTCGCTGTGTTACGAGGGTATTGCTGCGATGATAATCCATACCGATGAGTAGGTCGCGCTGCGATTCGTAGCTCTGGGTCAGCGTCATGTTACAGGGCATATTCAGAGTTTGCAATAGGTTGCTACCGGGTAAGTAACCGTAGCCAAACTGCTTTTCGGTTCCACCATGCATGAAGCCTGCGGTAGAAATACGCCCGTCCGTGCCGTAGCCGGTGGTGACAGTATGCTGCACCGTGCCGTTCTTGACGTAGGTGAAGCCTGTAGAACGTCCCATAGCATCGCGCATCTCGGAGATGATGTGAGTGACATCCCCTGCAAGCAGGGAATCTGTCTCCTGTTCTCCATAGGCGTTGTAACCGATGGTGCGAGTTCCTGCATCGTCTATGACTTGGGTAAGTTGCCCCAGGTGGTTGTAAGTAAAGCAACGAGCTGTTGTGGCAGCTGTACCGTCAACCAAGGTATACGTTGTGCCTAGGTGCAGACCTCGGGCGTGTTCATAGGAATGAGTCTTCACGTTCCCTCGGGCATCTGTTTCGTCTACAAGGCGATTGAAGGCATCGTAAGTCTTTACTACCGAAGTATTATCGGCATAGGTCTTACTCAGCTCCAATCCGGTGGCCGCATCGAAGCTCCACGTTGTTACATCGACATCCGTGCGATCAGATGGGTCGGTATTGATAGTTTCTGACCCGGCGCGGAAGGTCTTGAGTGAAACAAGATTGTCCGCATCATCATAGCCGAAGCACACAGGCTGCACAGCTGTACCCCATTCCGCGACCTTGCGGCCTCGCTCATCATAACGGTTGCAGGTGGTGTTACCCATTGCATCCGTTATTACAGAGGACTGGTCATGCGAAATGTCGTAAACAGTAGTCGTGGTGGCACCGATGGCATCCGTCACGCTGATGGTTCGTCCTGCGATATCCGTGATGGTGGTAGTCACGTTGCCTCGACCATCACGCTGTTTTACTTCCAGGCCAGTAGCGGTGTATCGACGATACATAGACGTTGTGATTGTTTTATCATTCACGACCGCTGTGAAACTCTGAACCGCCAATCCTGTGGTAATCCCTGCATGGTCTTTTTGCGAAAGAGTCAGGCCATCCACCGTTACAACTTCAGCGACGATGCTGGAAGTGGGGATGGAGCTGAAACTCGTCACTTTGGAGAGAGCCGTATACTCCGCCCAGTTCACTCTGCTGTTGCCTCGCACATCAATGCTGAAACTCTTATTTGCGAGGGTTGAAGAAAGCTGAGAAATAAGCTGCTTCTGCATGGTATTCAACGCCGCACCCTCGGCATTGTAGCGGGTCTGTGTAGTGACGGTGTAAATGCCATCATCCATAGATTCCACACTGTATGCCATTTCTACCATCGGAGAATTATCTTTGGTTGGAGTATCGCTCAGAGCGATTGTCTGTTTTACCACGTTACCGAATGCATCATATTCGTATAAAGTTTGAGCTGTCGAAGTGGTGTTCCAGCCAGTATCTTGATACTGCTTCACCATCTGCCCCTTGACATTATACTCGCTACGGGTGTAGATGAATCGATTATTAGTAGCAGGCGAAGTTTGTACTACCGTCTGACCAAAGCCGTTGACAATATTCTGGCTCAGGATAGCGTTGTTCATCAAACGTACCGTAGTAGCGATGTTCTTACCATTGATATCGTAGGAATACTTCTGCGCGCGCTGCCCAGTACCGGAGATTTCTTTAGTGGAGCCATCCGGGTTAGTGACCGTAATGAACGTGGCTCCTGCTGGAGTAGTCGTGGTGGTGGTCAGCCCATCCACGCTGTATTCGGTGGTCGTTTCGCGCCTAAGCACATCAACCTGTTTGGTCACGCGTCCCATCGTGTCGTATTCGGTGAATTCAGTCGTAGTCATGGCACCGATATCTCGACGAACAGACAACGTATGTCCGGCGGCATCGTAGGTATAGCTTGTGATTGTTTCGGGAGTGACAACAACCTCTCCATCTTTGACTTCCGAACGAATCGTCTCCACCAGCTGATGAGCAGAGTTATACCCATAAGAAGTCGTGATACCATCCTCGTTCGTTTCAGAAAGCTTACCACAACACATCCATGAGGTCGTAGAGAATCGGCCATTACCACGAGTGGTCTTGATGACTCGCTTTTCTTCATCGTATTCGTAAGCGGTCGTGTTCAGCAGAAGCCAGTTTGCTCCATCCCAGATGAACTCCTGTTCAAAGGTTGTGGTATCATCGGCTGCGATAAATTCCTCGGTCTTGCGGCTCTGTGCGGCCACCAGTTCGCCATTGGCTTTGGTTGTAACCGTATGCTTATGAGCAGCATTATGTTCGGTCGTTGCTTCATAATCATGCCACGTCTGCACGCCATTGACAGCCTGATTGAACTTAGGCTTACCTGCTGCATAGACATATGCGGCGGCTTCGCCGTACGTTTCAGCAATCGTCACCTGCTGATGGTTCACACCGGCAGCGTATGTGGTAGCGGTGGTACGCTCTACTTCGGCAGAATCCTCGTAGGTGTAATCCGTTACAGCGAGATTGAGAAATTTCCCGCTTGCATCTTCGTAGTCCGTATACACCTTAATGGGACGATTGTCATAGAAACGGGAAGAATTAGCAGCGTAGACATTTCGAGTCATCTGCTTACCTCCATCACCCCAGGGGCGGGTTTCCTTGGTGACACGCCCCATGGAATCGTACTCATATTCCACATAATTACCATCGTGGTAAGTAACTTTTTCGATGCGGAGGTCGGCATTGTATTCGTATGTGGTTGTTTGAGCAATCTCCGTATTGAACGCTTCGGTACGGCTGATGAGCAGCCAGGTACCATTCACATTCTGCTTGAGCTCGCGAGTGCAGGAAACCGGGTCTACATCATTGATGCCACGAACAGACTCTATAATCTCGCTCATATTGCCATACAACTGATTGGTTTCGATGGTGCGAATAATCGTTTCATCGCCTGTACCCTTGATAATGGTCACCAGATTGCCTTGTTCGATGCGAGTGATAGTATACGGCGGCAACTCACCCTGCTGACGGGTCATGGTGACGGTTTTGATGCCGTTTTCCCAAGTCACTTTGTAAGCTGATGTCTTAAAGGGAGATCCGGAAGTCTGATATTCTCCATCATTTGGGGCTGTAACGGCAGAGGGTGCATACCATTCCATTACAAACGCGCCGTCTTCAGCGGTATGGGTCTGCATCAAGCCCTCCGTGGGGGAGTAACAAGAACGCAGATAATGATTATCATCATACTGGCAGATGACCTGATTCTGTCGTTCTTCGGCAGAAATAACCTTACCGGAAGAAGAGGTCATGCCTACGACATCACCGCCGGAGATGCTGAATCGCACCTTGGAGCCATCGGCACTCACAAAGGAAATCAGGGAGGCATTTTCCAGAGAACACGGTGACAGGGCAGTATTCAGGAATTGAATACGGTAATCACGGTGGCCCGACACACCTGCCGGGATTGCCGTCATGCGGTCAGACTGGATATTGAAATAAATAGCAGCACCTACGGGCGGGATAATGGTCACGACGCCGGAAGCATCATTCACTTCCGCACGCCATGCCCAGGGACTTACATAGCGCAACCCACCGCAGGGAGCGACTTGTTTGCCATTACGCAAAGTGTAGGCTGCAGTTTCTTCCTGCGGAATCTGTTCGCCACCAAGTGCTTCAAATTCGGCTGTGGACATACAGATGGATGTCTCACCATTATCCGGCAGATTTTCCACGGAAATGCGATAGAGATTACCCTCGTTATCCGTGCATTCTCCACATTCGCAACAAATGTGCCGTTCTTCAGGAGGAATACCACCGGAGGAACTGCTGCTGGAGCTGGAAGAAGAGCTGCTGCTCGAAGAGGACGAGGAGGAGCTGCTACTGGAGCTGGAGGAAGAGCTACTACTCGAAGAGGACGAGGAGGAGCTGCTGCTGGAGCTGGAGGAAGAACTACTGCTCGAAGAAGACGAGGAGGAGCTGCTACTGGAGCTGGAGGAAGAACTACTGCTCGAAGAGGACGAGGAGGAGCTGCTGCTCAACGAAGACGAGGAGGATTCGCTGCTACTGGAGCTAGAGAAGGAACTACTCGAAGAATCCGGGGAGGAACTACTGCTACTGGAATCCGGCGAAGAGCTGCTACTACTGGAGCTGGAAGAAGAGCTGCTTGATGACGGAGGAATATTCGGCTTGATGGAGATGTCGAAGCAGAAGTAGGCGCGGTTGTTTGCGTTCCACGGTGCCATGTCGATGTTGGACAACTTGCCCTCATAGTAATAAGTGCCTGCGGCTAACTCGGTTGTACCCTCATCCATCCAGTAGTTCGGATCTTTGAGCTTTTCCCATTCTCCATCACCCAGAGATGCCCCTGCACCAGCAATCGGTTTGGAGTCTTCTGTCGGGGGACTGTCATAAATGGAAAGCATACCGGAATCATCTGCTCGGACGCGAATTCGTACCTCAGCACCACCTTCCGGGATATCAAAGGAACCGGACGTTACAACTACTTCTTCCATATAGTAGCTGGGTTGTTCATCAATCGGAGTATCTCCGGCAACATAAATCCATTCTGATGAGTCGTCGGTATCCTCGCTCAGTATGGCAATACCGGCATCCTCGCTCGTCTGATCAGCGCTGAGCGGTTGATGCTTGCCGTGACCGTGGTCGTGCTTGTGGTTATCCTTGTGGTTCTCCCCGTTGTGGTGGGCGGGCTTGTCGTTGTGGAGCATGTTTGCTTTCATGTCTTTGTCTTTCTTGTTAAGGTTGGGTGCAGCGGAAGTCGTATCGGCTGCGGGGTTAGAGATGTTCGTTTCGGGCTTGTTCTCAGGCGCATTGCTGAGAGTTGACACATGGTTACCGGGGGCAACCACGGGAACGTCGGCATCAGCTGCCGGACGCTGTACAGACTGCACAGAATCAGCGTTCTGTGCTACATGCTCGCCGTGGGCGAGCCCATCGTTGTGTTCGTTATTGGTGAACATAATGGTGTATTTTCTATTGTTGTTTGGTATTCTGCCTCCCCGTCAGCTACTCCGGGGAGAACGGAAAGGGGTTAAGCTCATGCTTTTAGTTCAGGGAACATTTGCATCAGACGTTCATGAGAAAAGATAGCCATTCCGGGATGCTGATGAAACGTCTGCTGGTAGACTCCGGAAATCTTGCCGTAGTTATTGTCGAAGAAATACACCTGACACCCTGCAAAAAGAGCAGCGATGCCTATGTGTAATCTATCCGTGATAACAATATCCAACACGGACAACTCATCCAGCAAAGCAAGGATGTGCGCGGCGTGTTCAGGAGAATCTGCTCCATAACCAATCCACAGCTCAGAGAGGTCTTGCCCCCAATGACTTTCTTCTTCAAGGGTGCTTTCAACACCAATTCTTGGGAAATATCCACCCAAGCAGGGTTTACCCGCAAACGTGGTGGAAAAAGAAGATTGCTCAATAGCCTCCTTTAGCTTTTTCTTCAGAGAAGATGCTTCTTGGTGTCCGATTTCCCGGCGCAGTTTAACCGGGTTTAGGTGAATGGACATATCGTGTGCCGGTAAAAAGCAGGAGCGAGAGTTGAGACTACGGCAGTATTCCAGAGAACGACTTTCCCGGCAGAATACGGTGTGTCGTTCATCCAGCGATTTCACGAAAGAATCAACCGCATAAAAACTATGGGGCAGGATGACGCAACGCTCTATGCCGGGATGCGTCAGGCTCTTTTGCAATGTTTCCAATGAACCGTAGAAAGGTACAAAACGCCCGCCACCACCGTAAACAACGTGGTTGCATTCAGCGTGGCTTTGAGGCAAATTGTAAAGTCTCATCAGCTGGCGGGTGGCAGCATCGATGAGTAAATCCCCCAGATTTCCGTGATTTGGAATATATTGGAAAGAACCCAGAGATTGCAATACGGGAATGACGGACGTAATATTGTTCATTTTCGGTAATAGGGGTTAAATTAAGGTAAAAGAGCCATCCTCGCGGCGGGCAAAAGATTCTTCACCCCAGTTGTGCCATTTCAGGGTCAGGCAATCGGGCGTGAATTCCAGCACATCGGCAGTATCCCCGGAAGAAATGCGGGTAGCGGTGTTGCCGTAAATACGCAGCGTGTCTGACCATCCCGGATGCCGGAGGAAAACGACATCCTCCTTGGGTGCGTCCTGCTGTGACACGTCTCGGCGACACGCCATTTCCCCGGAAACAAGTCCACCGCGCATGACTGAGGCATTGGATGCCTGATACAGAATGAAATGCCGGATGCCTTTCTGACTGACAAAAGGAGCGATGTTGCTACAACCGTGCATCCGCATGAGTCGATGAATGAAATTATCCTCCATGTAGGCAATCTCGGAATGACCTACGCCACCGCCCCAGGACATCGCCTTGCGGATAATCTGCGGGTTCATCTCGCTCTCCTGTACCAGTTTCATCACTTGTCGCGACATGACCAAAGAGGGCCCACAGACGTAAAATATCTCTCGACCGGGCGTGACAATACCGCCGTGCTGGTAGAGCATCCACGTCATGTCGCTGAAATAGCAGGAATACTCCTGCGGAAGCGTGGTATAAAACTCGTTGATGGTGGCGAGATAATCCGGCGAGTAGAAATCATCGTCATCAATCTTGAAGAAAAGTTCGTACTCGGACACATCCAGCCCTCGGGTACAATCCAGCAGATTGGTGAGCTGATTGCTGTTGGGGAAGTAGCGGATGGTCAGCCGCCCCTCATCCATATAGCTCTTGAACTGCGGGATGATAAAGGTGTTGAGAATAAACTCCGACACCCCCTTAACCGCGACAAAGAGATGGAAGAACTCCTTATCGTAGGACTGATTCATCATGGCATAAATCTGCCGCTGCAAGTCCACCGGGCGTTTGTAGGAAGCCATGCAGAGCGCAATTTTCCTCTTTCGGTTGGAAAAGATCTGCGATGTATCAGCGTGCGTGGTACGGGGCTTCTGGTAGAAGAGGTTGTGACGGCAGAAGCGCATCGTGAGCTTCTTCTCCGAACAAGCGACCTCCAGCGCATTGTCGATGGGCAGACGATAATCGAGGAAGATATCTGCTACCTTTTGCCTACTGCGAGCCGGGATAACCAGCGCATGCGTGCCCCAGACATGGGGATTGTAGCGCGTCTGCGGAGTGGGACAAAGCGTCTCGAACATCAAATGCTGCGGGCAATCCGGCTCATGGGAGGGCTGGGCTGACAACTCAAAGAAGAGACGGAACACATCAGTTTCCGGGTGATTCTGCAGCTCTGCTTCCAAGACTGGTTTGAGGACCTTAGCCTTGACGATAGGAGTGGCATCGCTCTCGCCGAAAATGATGAAATCATCATCTGCAAAAGCCGGGTCAAGCAGCATCTTGGCAAAAGAGACACGAAGCGAACGCGCATACGGCTTATCCAGATGGGCGAAATCACCCCGCATGAATCGGGAAAACTCTTCATAGCGGGTATCACGAAGCAAGTGAACCTCCTGCGACACCGGGTAGGCTTGCACGGTAAACCCGAGCTTCTTGCATTCGGCGAGACCCTCCAAAGTTTCGCCTTTAGCTTGTAACAATACACATTTCATGGTCGTTATTTATTTTGCGGTGTCAAAATGGACGCTCAGATTTCCGTTGTTCGGGGTGAGCGAGAGGAAATCGTTACGGTAGGAAGAGCCGTTCCAACTCAGGTAATCCACCGGCCAGCGATCCCAATGAAGAATCAGCTCACGATTCGGGCAAAGCGAATACCACCCCATACAGCCGGAACTCTTGCGCATGAATCGACCATTGGCGTAGAAGAGAACATTGTCCTGCCAATGCGGGTGAACACCGGGGATAGTCGCCATCGGTTCGGCATAGAACATCAGTTCGATATCGCGCAGCCTGTCCGGGCTGCACCAATGACATGTTACGAGATTGTTCTCACGGTTCGGAGCCGGAGCATGACACATCACCAGACGAGGTGTAGCCAGCATGGGAACGCCCAGACGGACAGCCCATTCACCGAAAAGGAGGTCTTCTGCCCCGGTCTCTGGAATCTTGTCGGCATTCTGCACGAAAAGCTCCACCAATCGGCGGCTCATGAAATAACCTGCGCCGCCGCTGGGGGCTTTCCGGCTATCCACACAGGGGTCACCGATGAGGTCATAGCGTGTATCACAGAGGCTTTCCAGACGGTCAAGAGCCAGATAGGTATCATCATCACACTTGAAGAGCCAATCGAAATCGTAATTCTCCAGCGCCCACTTGTAGAATGCCAGACCCTTGGCGGGGAGATGGTAGTAACCGTCATCCACCCAGAGATTGACCACATCCGGCTCATTGGGTAGCGGCTCGCGACGACCGAGGAAGAAGCGGCATTCGATACCCGGCTGCGGATGCGAGAGCCACGTCTCGCGGCAGGCTACGCGGCGATGATGCGCATTGTTGCAGCTGCAAATGCCCACGAGGATGTTGACCTTTTTCTTCTGTGGATTTGCCGGAATGACCGCATGATTGGGCAGATGCTTATCCAAGAGCTGTCCCACGATGCTGTTGCGGGAAACATTCTCGAAAGCGTCCGGCTCGTGGCGCAACATTTCACCCCAGAGGTGGATTGCCCAAGCATTACGCAGCTCCGGGCTGTGGAGGTTGCAATCGCCATTGTAACATTTGCGCCAGACCGTGTAATGCAGAGGATAGAGATGCGAGGGAGTCGCCGCCTGAGCCAGCATATCAAAGTGTTTGAGAACGCGCGTGAACCCCTCCGGGCCACAATGCCCCCAGGGAGCCTTGCGGCGGCGTTCAGCTACGTCCGGCATCTGCTTGGCGAGAGTCTTCTTGGCAAGAATCTCCTCAGCAGAATCCCAAGGAGCTGCCGCCGTTGGGTCTTCTGCCAGAGAACGCAGCACCTCCATGAGCGGATGATGCGGCGGGAAAGCGATGACACCCACAGCCACGAGCCCCTTTTCCTGCGTGCAGAACCAAGTATCGGCATCCGGAAAATCGTCGCTCAGGCAAGCGACATCAAGGTCAGTCCAGTAACCGCCCTCTCGGACGAGGAACTCATTGCGGAACCAGTCGGCAAAAGGAGCCAGACTGCCGTTTTCGTGATAAAATACCGCATCCTCCGGTAGAATCTCGCGGGCATCACGCACGGTGGTACCGGACGGAATGTTGTCGTAGGGACGGTAAGTGAAGAGCTGAAACTCATGCCCGTGGTCAAGGAATGACTTGATGCAGAGCTGAGCCAGCAAGGGCAGCGTTTCGCCTACCCAAAGACCTGTAATTTTCTGATTTTTCATTGTTTTGTAATTGAGGTTAGAGTTTTACCCAATGTGGCTCGTAAATATCCTGATAGTCGTAGATATCACCGTTGAACCACTTGGACGGTGCTATTACGCGTTGAGTCTCGCCAAGCCATGCTCCCCACCAGGAAAATGAGGAAGCGGAGATGATAAGCTCCTGCATGGCGGTCATGCGGCGAATGGCATCACTGGGAGAATTGCGGTCAATCTCGATAGAAAAACGCGCATATTCCGGAATCCCGGCGATGATTTCCGCCGCTGCATCGGGCTCGTCAGAGAAAACGACCAGATGCTTGATTTCCGGCGAGATGTGGGTGTAGGCTCGGGCAAGAAAATCCCGGTCAACCACATGGAACTTATGCTGCAGATTCTTGTAGTCACCCAAGCGGAAGTGAATACCCAGCGTGCCGGGCTGCTTTTCCGCAATAAAGGGCTTGAACAGCTCGCGGATAGCTTCCTTTTGGTCGGCAAAATAGCGGGAACTCTGGAAGTAACCGCAGATGCCGCCCTCCAGCACATCGGCAGGTATCTTGCAGAACGAGAAGCGGGGCTCGCGGTAACGCATAGATTCATTCGCCCCGAACGGCGTGGAGGGGAGCAGCGCAGGTTCGTGTTTCAGGTAATCATGCAGCGCCAAGGAAGCATCGTTGTACGCCCAGGGAACTCGGCAAGGAACATCGTTCCGGAGAGCGTGAGCATAGACGGTGGCCACGGCAAACATGATGTTGCCTAAACGCATGCCTGCAATGAAATGCGGCGAGACATGAGGTTCTTTATCGTTCATGATAATGTCGATGGGTTAAGGTTTATTCCGGCAGATTCTCCATGGCGGCAAAGACCTCTTTCCACGATTCCATGGAAACTTCCAGCCCGCCCAGTTCCAGACCACGCAGACGTGCGGCTTCTGCCATGTCGTCACGCAGGTTCGGCTCGTATGCCATCTTGGAGGCGTAGTAGATGAAATCGCGCTCGTGGTTACAGAGCCAGCCCGTCTTACCATGCTGAACCATCTGCTGCCAGCCGCCGCGATTATCCACAATCAACACCGAGCCGCTGGCCATAGCCTCGAAACCGACACGTGGCCAGTTTTCCGTGGTATCGGTGGGTTGTAACACGATGCGGCAATGCTTGTAGAACGCCTGCTGGGAGACCTCGCGCTGGTTGTGAGCAATCTGGATCCAGTCGAATGGACGACCGATTTTCTTCTCGCTGCGGGAATCGAAACCAAGGAAGAGACCGTGCTTGGGGACAGGGGCGACAAAGGTGTCGTAGATGTGCAGCGTGTTCGCTGCAAACTTGTCGGCATCCTGCCGGGAAATGCGCCCGCAGCCGAACTGGTCAGTATCGCGCTCCGTGATAAAGGGGAACGCGTCTGCGTGGAAATAGGGCTTAAAGGTCATGAACTGCACCGCCGGATTCGGGTTGAGCTTGCGGAGGATGGGCATGACGTTCTGCCGGACAGCCTCGTTCTGGTAGAGGAACATGGCAATGTCGCCGTTCTGCATGGCCTCCTTTTCCTTGTCGAACAGCCAGGTCATGCAGTTCACAAAGACGGTACGCTTCGTGCGCTTGCGGATGGCGGGCAGACTGTGCAGGAACTCGGCATTGCAGAAGCCCAGCACCGGGTCGCCCGACTGCACGGCAGACCAATCGCCGGGAGCGTGCATGATGACACCAAGATTGACCATCTCATTGTACAGCGGCTCAGTATGATAATCCCACGAGGGGACGAGGTGAACCTCCATACCCAGCTTGCGCCAGACGATAATCTGGTGGTGTAACTCCGTTCCCGCGCCACCGTAGAGGCTGGGGAACCCATTGACGAATACTCGTTTTATCTGATTACTCATAGTTCTGTTATTTGGGTTGGTTGTGAAAAAGCATCAGGGCTTCCATATATTTATCTCGCAAAAAGATGCTGAAAAAGTCCGCTTGATTTTCCACTTCATGGATAATTGCTTGCTGAAAGTGTAAAAATCCGCCCTTTCTTTTTCATTTTTTCTCGTTTTTTTGGAGCCAAGATAGCCTGTACACACAATTACTCGTAAAGTTTCCGAAAACCCCGCGTAGAATTTTTGAATTATTTTGTCTCGAAGAGGATTTTTTCGATTTCGGCAGGAGATTGGTTCAGCATAGCGAGCAGATCGCTGATAAGGTTTCGGCTGACTCCGATACATTTGGCCAGCTCAGCGGGAGAGCGGAACCGCCCTGTCCCCAGCACCTGTTCCAGCAGGATGGCATTGGCCATGCGGATGGCTCGCATGGTAGGCTGCGCACCCATTGCTGTTGCCCGGTCTGCCAATTCATCGCCAAGTGTACGCTGCCGCATGAATTTCAGGGAGCCTCTGGAGCCGGTACTGATACGCAGGGGAACGGAAGCATCCCAGCCTTTGGTGGTGGCAATGCGGACAGGTGTGTTCAATTCCGAAAGAGAGTCAAGCGGATTGCTCCTCTGCCGGAACTGCGGCGATTTGGCGAATGATGCGCTGAACGATTTTGTATTCATGTGAGGGATTGATATTTGAAGTCGAGCTTCTCATTCTTCCAGTCGAATGAGATAGCGGTGAACACTTTGTGAAAGATGGTCTTTAGTTCTGTGGGTGAGCCGTATTCGAGCAGTCGCTCCATGTTGAACACGCAGTCGGAAATCTTGCCGCCGGGAATCTGGGGCAATCGGGAAATGAGAGCGGCAATGAAATCGGGGTTATTACGCAGCGTGTTCAGTTGAGTTCGCACGAATGCCTCAATCTCATCGGCGTTCACATGGGGGCATTCGCAGCCGTCTGTCCCCATGATTTTGCGGGTGGCGCAAGAATAGTAGCGATAGGTCTGGTCATCGGTTCGCGCGTAGCTCCCCCGCATCTTCTTGCCGCAGGTAGCGCAGATGAGGAGTCCGGCAAGTGGGTAAACCTCCTTGCTTCGGCGAGGTTTGGTTCGTTCTTTCATCTCGGAGCCCAGCTTATCCATGCGTTTCTGCACACGTTCCCAAAGGTCGCGGGGAATGATGCGTTTATGCTGCGCTTCATACCGCTCATCGCCGGAGGGAATATAGCCGGTGTAGAGCGGATTGCGTAGTGCGCGGTTGACCTCCTTGTGCGTCCATTGTGATGCTTCTCCTGTGCGGTTGATTCTCAGTAGGTTCTCCTTATTCAGGATGTCGGCTATATCCATACAACTTCTGCCCTGGGCGTATTCATCGAACATCCGCTTAATGGTAGGGGCTTGCTCCGGCACAATGTGAAGTTTCCCCTCAACCCGAGTGTAGCCGAATGGAGGTTTACCGAAGAGGTACAGCCCCTTGCGGCGGCATGCTTCTGCTTTTTCGCGGGTTCGCTCGGCAATCATTTCCCGCTCCATCTCGGCGAATACCCCCAGCAGGTTACGCATTCCACGCCCCAGGTAAGAACCGGAATCGAAAGGCTCCGTGGCACTTGCTACTTCCACGCCGTGCTTATCCAGCGTATCGAGCATGTTCAGGAAGTCCCTCTGGTTACGCGCCAGACGATCCAGCTTAAACACGATAACCATGTCGAACTTCTTGCGTCGGGCGGCATCCATCATGCGGGTAAGCGCAGGACGCTGCGATGTGCCACCGCTGATACCCGCATCGGAGAATGTTTCCACATGCACCCAGCCCTCCGAATCGTGTAACTCGATGAACGATTTGCAACGGTCTTCCTGAGCATCGAGGGAATTGTACTGTTGCTCCAATCCCTTGACGGTGGATTTACGCGTATAGATGGCGCAGCGTATGGTGTCAGACTTGCGTTTTGTTCTCATACTCGTTTATTGGCGGGGAGTCCGAAAAATCTGTTGCCGCTGACGTAGTAGCCAGCGATGTGCGAGCTGACCTCCGAGAGTGTCGGATATTTTTTGCCGTTGTACAGGAAATGGTCGGGGTATTGGATGACCTCGTAAGTGTTTCCCTTGTACTTCTTGCGGATGACGACAGGCTTATCCGACTTCTGCTTGGCTTCGCGTGGAGAAAACGCTCGGGATTTTACCCGGATGAGGGTATCGTCCGCTATTTCTTCCACTCGCTTCATCGCGCGTTCAGAAATGCCGCCACTCACCAGCGTATTGATGCGCCATTCCAATCGGCGGCGAATGAAGTCGCGCCGATTGGTGTAGCAAACCATGCCAAAGAGCTTTGCCCAAAGCTTCTTGAGTTCAGCGGAACTCATGGAGTACAGCTTGAGGATTAACTCGTCTGCGTCTTCTCTGCTCATTTTCGCTTGGCGGGGATTCCGAAAAATGTGGAGCCTGCAATCTGGTAGCCTGCGGCTTCCCAGCTGATGTGGGTGAGGGTCGGGTAAACCTTGCCCTCCCAGAGGAACTTTTTATAATCCTGCATCAGCACCTCAATACTGCGACCCTTGTACTGGCGAATCAGCCGTGTACCCGGAATCATGACGAAATCGGCGGGGATATCCTGCGGTTCACTTTCTCCGGGGAGAATGACTTGCTTCGCCTTGGTCGGTTGGGCAATGGTGGTTGGAACAGGCGGGAGTTCTGTTTCTGCCTCTGTTGGTATTGATTCCTCCTCCGGGGTGATGATTGCTTCCTGAGCCTCTTGCTCACGTTCTGCCTCAACTTCCTGCCAGATGGCGGCTTCCTGTTCGGCAGCGGCAGATTCCTGTTCATCCTCCAGCCACGGGGGGACTTGCTCTGTCGGCTTGCTTTCGATGCGCTTGGCCTTTTTAGCCTTGGTCTTGGCAGACTTTTTACGCTTGGCTTTCTTCTTGTCTGCGAAGAACTTGCTCATCTGCTGTTCTCCCTTGGCGGTTGTCAGGCAAAAGATGCTTTCGTCCAGCAACTCCGGGAGCGATTGCTCAATGGAGTCATCCACTACGAACTCGCCTTTCAGGCTTCGGCTGATGTAAGTTACGGATTTATCGCTGGCGGTTACCATCAGGCGCAGCTTAGCGCCATCTCTGTCAGTGGCGGGAACTATCAATCCCGGCTTTTGTGTTGTTTTCATGGTCTTGATTTTGGTTAAGATGGAGCGTGCGCCTTTCAGGTAAACCGTTACGGTCAGCAATTTCTCGTTTTCCCAGACTGCCCAGAAGCGTGTTTTGCGATACCGTGTAATGCGTATGTTCGCGGAGGCTTCGCTGGCTCGTTCCTGATTCATGCTATTCAATGTAACGCTTTAACTATTAAGCGCTTTGTCTCTTTGTAGAGTATAGCATAATCAGGAACAAGGTCTAGCTTTTTCTTATCTTTTTACGCATTTATTTTCAATCACTTGCATCAACATCATTCCTGATAAGGGAGACGCCATTCCCACCTTTTTGCCCATCCCGGAGAGGGACAGAACTCGCCGGGAGATGCACGTCATTATCCAATGCCTGGGGGCGTGCGAACACGATATTCTTGTCGTTTACCATGCGTACCACGAGCGGAGCAAAAGCATCCGCAAGGGCAAGCATAGGGCGACTGAACTCGCGCGGGCGCATCTGGAGCACTTTCCGGGACATGGCAAAAAGGTGGTGTGGGGCAGACCTATCAACCGATATTCCTGATGAAGTCCACGAAGTCAGGGGTGTGACGCCCGATGTTTCGCAGAACCGGAACCACAACGCTGTTGCGACCGAACTTCTCGCGCTTGGTGGTAAGTGCCCACTTGCCGTTGAACAGGCCATCGCGCAGCGAGAACTTCGCAGCAGTAAGGATGTTCTTCCCGGCGCGGGAATAAGCTACACCGCGCAGCGTCCAGACCGCCAGACCGTAGGGAACTCCGTCAAACTCCAGCGGGTAGGCGTAATCGGCATCCTCGGGGGCTTTGAACAACAGCTGAACGCGCAGCATCGGCGTGAATGCGGGCGGGATGTCGTTCACCCATTCGATGGTGCCACCTGCAGCTTTGACCTCCTCCAGAGTATTGAATACGCGGGGCTTTTCCTCGGAGTCAAAGGGCAGATTTTCCACGAACTGCTTGTGAGCTGAGAGTACGGTCAGCTCCAGTGGCTTGGTGCCATCGGTCAACACGACTTCCTTGTTGAGCACAACATTACCCGGCGCGAACAACTCGGAGAGAGTCCCCACGCCCTGCACGATGTTGAGTCGAGGGATGACGATGTCCTCCGTGCTGATGTCGCCCGTTACCGTACCCAGCGGGAGCGGAGTCTCGGCAACTGCCGGGACGAGGTCGGATGCCTCAGCGGCGGCGATGGTGTTATCGGTGTTTGCTACTTCCGAGGGCTTCTGCTCGGAACCGTTGATTTCGTATGGTTTGATTTTAGCCATAATTCTTGATTCTATTTGGTTTACTTTTGGAATTACTTGATGCGCTTGAGCATCTTGCTCGGCGCACCGGTGGTGATGATGCCGTCCTCGGTAAGCCGAGTGACCAGCTCATCCTTGCTTTTCTGCTTCTGCCCACGGGGAGCAGTTGCGGAAACTTTATTGCCCAGCTCCTCAAGGCTCACGCTGCCACAGCAGTTGAGGAAGTCCTCAAGAGTCATGCTGTCTTTCACGGCACCGTAAGCAGCGAGAGCATCCGGGATGGTGCGGCGACCCGCGCGACTGGTGAGCTTGTAGCCGGGGATTTCTTTGCCGTTGACCGCCATGTCGATGGCGTGGAAATTGACAGACTCAATCCACTCTTTCAGCACCTTGGCGCAGTCGAGACAATGGGCCATCCGTTCGGGCGAGATGATGCGCGAGGGGTGGAGTTCTTCGGGGATGTTCAGCTCGGCGTAACGACTGGCCAGCGGGAGCGCGAGACTGCGGAGCTTGGCACAAGTTGCCTGTTTGGCACAGTAGCAACAATGGATGCCGGGATGCTCCTCGCGGTTGCGGGCGTTGGCTCGGCGGATGATGGTGTGGATTCGCAGTCGCATGCGCTCGGTATCCTCTCGGGTATAGGTGTGGGTGCTAATGAATTGGCGGCGAGGCTGAACGAAGTGAACGGTCAGTTCTTCCAACTCCGGGAACATCTCAAATACGCCGAGTGCGTAAGCGCAGCCCTGGGCGTTGGAGTCCGCATGGTCTACGGCACCGCGACCAAACTTCCAGTCCATCAGCAGACCGATTTTCCCGGCAATCGCCACGAAGTCAGCTGTACCATAAGTGAGTCCGCCTGCAATGGTGAGTTTAAGCTCGCGATACAGGGTCGGATGGGTGAGCTTTGCCAACTCGCCATCGCGGTAGTCACGACAGAGCCCACACAGGAATGCCTGTTCTTCATTGAGCTTGGAGAAGTCGTCTTTTTCCAGAGCTTCGTGCATGAGCGTACCTTCTTCGGCTGCGGGATTCGTGCCGGAGCGGCCACGGAATGCCGGGCAGATTTCTTTGTAGCCCAGGCTGGAGGGAGAATGCTTAGCGTGTTTTACTTTCGTTGTCATGGGAGATAGGGAGGAGTTAAGGTTTACTGGAGGGGGAAAGGTTGCATATCACCATCGTTGAGCAGGTCAATCTGCGCGAGCTTGGCAGCACAACTCTTGGCGGTCTTTTCTTCGCAAGTTCCGGCAGCAAAGCAGATTTTCTGGATGCTGGCTGCACCACCGCTGCGGTGAACACGCCCGAGTGCCTGGCGCAGATCCTGCGCGGAGAATGTGGGTGAGATGATGCTCAGGCGGGGACGCTGGCCACTCGGGTCGTGGAGGCTTACGCCCACGCCGCCCGCTTGGATGTTTGCGATAACGACCGGAATCTCGTTGCGCTGGAAGCGGCCGATGATGTCCTGCCGTTCCTCTGCGGTTTGTCTTCCGTGGATAATGTGGGGGCAATCGAGCTTTGCTGACAGCTCGCGGATGGTGTCGGTGAAGTTCACCAGCAGTACCACGCTCATCCCCTCTTCGATACCATCGCGGGTCATTTCCACCATAGCGGGGACTTTGTGCAGCTCCACCGCCTGGCGGGCGCGGAGGACGATTGTCATCTGGCTGGCCCTGCGGGCTTCCATGCGTTCGGCAAGACTGGTCAGAGCTGCCTTGTTCTGCTCCTGCTCAGCTTCTTTGAGTTCCTTACGCATGGTGTCGTACACGCGCTGGATGTCTTTAGCCTTGCCGGTGTCGATGATAGCCGACTCGATGACGGTTTCCGGGAAGTCCGGGATATCGGCAATACGGAGGCGGCTACCGCGAGAGGGGAAAATCTTCTCGTGAAGAGCCTTGAGGTAATACTTGCCCCCGGTGAACTTCATACCGAACGGAGTCTCGCGGACACCATAACGCACAGCCCAGGCCCAGAAGTCGGTGATGGTGTGCAGCCCGAGGGCAAAGCCGATGGCACGCATCTCCAGCGGATTGCTGGCCGCTGTTGCGGAACAGAGCAGAATGCGGAGGTGCTGAGCGCGGGCGGCGATGAGCAGTTTTGCGTTCAGGCTGGTGCGCCCCTTGCATTTCTGACACTCATCGAAGATGATGAGCGCATCCTGCGGGACGTTCCAGACATAGCGGTTGCCGCTGCGGCGGCACTCCGGCAATTTGCCAATGCGCACCTTTTCATAGTTGCTTACGAGAATAGGCTTGATGCCGAACCCGGCGGCCACCGACTCCCAGTTGGGAGCGGTAGCCTTTGTGGTAACGATAACCACAGGCTTGCCGAGGCGTGCTGCCACGGAGCATGCGACATAAGTCTTACCTGTGCCGGGGTCGCTTGCATCGATGGCTACTCGGTGCTGAGCGATGGATGCCGCAATGTTGTCGGCATGTTCTTTTTGGTATGGGAGGAGGTTCATTTTTTAGAAATGGGTATTTTTGCCTTCAAAAGGAAACTCGCAAAACACATCTCAAAAAGTCCGGCTTTTTTTTACTGAGGTGAACTTTTTTCGCAAGCGCACGAGACAACGATGCATTTTCCCGTGACTCCACCCCAAAATTTCCTTTGCTCGCTCTGGAATCATATCCTCAAGAAGAACAGCAAGCTGGCGTTCTTCCTCGGATAGCTCTTGCATAATCGACTGAACTTCATCGCGGATGTTGGTAGTATCTCGCAGATGCTCCCTCACACACACCAAATCAATCTCTTTCTCCTTTTCCTGAGAGAGTTCATCTGTTAAGTTACGTTTTTTGGCGAGCAACTTACGTCTCAAGCTAATACCGTGCCTTTTCAAACGAGTAGAAAGGAAACATTCCAAGGAAACGGGATTTCGAGCTCCTGCACATTCGGGCTTAAATGTAAGAGTCAATTTGTAGCCGAGATTTAACAACTCCGACAGAATGTCATCGTAATGTTGATTCCCTCGATTTGTGGATATGGTAATTGTGGCTGCTACAATTTTTGCAATCTCTACGAACTTTTGGTCGACGTACATTTTCATACGCCAAACAAAAGTTTGTAAGAGCAGCCTGAGTTTGCAAGATCAAGGCCAGCACCTTACATGTAACAGTAATGCTTTTATGCTCCGCGACTTACAACAATTTAAAGAAAAATATAGGGTAGCTCTTACAAAGTCAAACATGTAAGAGCTACCCCAGGCTGTGTAATAGCACAGAGGATGTAGTGTGAGCTTAACTAATTATTTTAACAGTAATGTATAACGAACAATCTTCACTTCGAACAGATGAAACTTTATCTCTGCTTTTTTCGAGCGTTCGATGGAGTCACACCTCGATTATCATCATAAACCACATTGCCGCCCAAATCCAAAGCATCTTTGCTTGCAAAAGTTAAGCTAAAGGCAACTTCGATATGCGGAGAATTGCGTGTAGGGTTAGGAAAAGGGTCTTCGTTTTGAGTATAGCCCAATAGTTCTTGAAGCAACGAACGCAGTCTGCTCAGATTCGTACTGAATGTTGAGTCCCCTCCGATATAGACCTTTCCATCATGGCACTTTTGTGCGATACGGCGTAACGTCTGATATGGGACTGCTCTGACTTTCTTTTTCTTCTCCGTTTTGGTGAAGTTCTTTATCTTATCGACAGGCCAAAACGTATGATAATTTGGAATGCGGTGCCCTTGCTCATCCTTATAAAACACCTCAATTTGTTCATTTTGACCGATGCAACCACTGCTTTCCTTGTCCTCAGAATGAATCACCATGTACATGTGATTATATGTGCATCCTGAGGGGCGAGGGAACAATGTGTGTCGGATTGTTCCAGCTTGCTGATGAACAATACCAAGATGTTCCATAAAGTCGGCTTCCCACTTGTAAGAATATGTAGCTTTTGCACCAGCCCCATGTATGGCAATCAAATCACCAATTTGCATAGAACAGATGTTCTCAAACCGGGACAACTCATCATCAACGGATTGGCGATTAATCGCCTTATGTAAACAAAACAGAAGCAAGCAAGTTTCGTTAGCACAGGTGGCTATAAACTCTCGGAACTCATTTAACGATAAGCAAGGAAGAAAATAGACGCGAATAGGGTCAGAAAAGAGCTGAATCACATCATGAGACAGCAAATCAATATCCTTCCGGGCTCCTGGAGCCAAGAGATGAGCAAGCCATGAAGCAAACTCTTTCTTTTGGATTTTAACTGGAGTTGTTTGAAAATCGTTGCCGATATACTCCATATCGGCTAAAAGGTCATGTCTCCCATATAATACATCGTTGATGGAGTTTAGCTCTAAAGTAATCGAAATGTCTGTCTTTGAATGGATGGGCAAATTTGAGGGGCTGTTTTCAGATATGGCTATTACTTTTCTTGTTTTATCATTGAAGAAGTCATAGCCATCAAGATGGAGCCTCCAGTCGTACAGAGGCGCGTTTGCATAGCCAAATTGCGCAATCCACTCAAATATGTTCATGATTTCCTTTCCCTCTATGCAATGCCTATATCTTCAAGCCATTCCTCAACGTCGGAGCGATTGGGGTCGCTCAAGGTTTCTGGCTTCACAGTAACAGAGAAACGTCCAGCTATGCCCTTAACTTTAGGAACAATAGCAAACGATATTTGCTCTATTTGTAGACTCACCGCATTATCAAACGATTTATTGCGGGTTGGATTCATTCTATTCTGCCACATTAGCTTTTCATCCTCAAGGAGGATACTTTCTTTTGCCATTGTCGATAATAAGCCTGTTTCTGAATTGTGACAGCTACATTTATGACAAGTAGGTTTACCTCCATCTAAGGTCGATAAAGAGACGGTATAGATTATATCGGTGAGCAGCATATCCACATAACCTATCGATGGCGACGAAAAACGAGAAGCTCCTTTTTTGAGCATGCCTTGCAGTTCTTCTCTTGTTGTAAGAAAACGCTCAAGATTAAACTTACGAAAGATAGGCCATTTGCACGATTTGAAAATTGTAAAAACAGTTGCGACACCACAGGAAGCCCCCAAAAAGGCACTTTCGCTTCCACAAAAAGCCAAAGGGAGAGGGGTGCTAGCAGGATAG
>Ga0233362_1000040_pt1 | contig 34531 bp, 25 predicted proteins | sample ElkDunMinimDraft_22_FD_180674 | JGI IMG/M metagenome (GOLD analysis project Ga0233362, IMG submission 180674) | Fecal eukaryotic communites from dung pellets of Tule Elk in California, USA - Elk Dung C1 | ecosystem: Host-associated > Mammals > Digestive system > Large intestine > Fecal | place... | reverse complement strand
AGCTGTAGCTAAAGAGGGTTACAGAGTGATTATGGCAGGCTCCAACAGCGAAAAAAACCGCACCGCTTGCGAAACATTAAAAAAAGAAACTGGTGGTGAAATTGAACTTATTGGATTGAATCTTTCTGAATTTCAATCTATTGACAATTTCGTTGCGGAAATCAAAAAACGCTATGAATCTATCAATTTATTAATCAACAACGCTGGAGCAATGCCTCCAGAGCCCCGAGAAACCATCGAAGGATTGGAATATTGTGCTGGCACTAACTATTTAGGACACTATATTTTAACACATCGATTGTTAGCATTAATGCCAGCAGGTTCTCGGATTGTAAATACCGTTTCGCTTACCTATAAAATGGGTAAAATTACTGAGGATTTCTTCAAACCTAACTATCCAAAATTCTTCAATCGTTTTCGCCCCTATTCCAACTCCAAATTAGCGTTTCTATACTTCTCTTTAGATGCAGCTGAAAAATGGAAAGAATTGGGAATTACTGTAAATTGCAGCGACCCTGGAGTTGTTAATACTCCTATCGTTAGAATGTATAACAAAACTATTGATTGGCTGAGTGATACCTTCTTCCGTCCATTCATCAAAACGCCTCTTCAAGGGGCTTCAACCGCAATAAGACTTGCATTGGACACAGAATTAGAGGGAGTAACGGGACAACTTCACGCCAACCAGAAAAATAGAAAAATACCCACTCGAATTCTGAGTAGTCCACAACGCGAACTTTTGCGCAAACTAACTCAACAAATTATTGAAGAAAAGAAAATTACATTATGATAATTCCTCCTTATCTTCATTTGGGTGACACCATTGGAATTGTAGCTCCTGCACGCAAAATCAGCTTGGAGGAGCTGCAATTTTCTACTAATTGGCTTAAAAGCAAAGGTTTTCAGGTTGTTTTCGCTCCTAACCTTTTCGCAGAAGAACATCAATTTGCAGGCAGCGACGAAATACGGCAACAAAGTTTTCAAGCAATGATTGACAACCCAAACGTTAAGGCTATTTTGAGCGCCCGAGGCGGCTACGGATCTGCACGTATTATTGATAAAATCGATTTTTCGCACTTCCACGAAAATCCTAAATGGCTATGCGGCTACAGCGACTTTACCGTTTTTCATTCCCATTTAGCCTCACAAAACATCTCCGCATCCCTCCACTCAACAATGCCTATCTCTATGAATGAAGAAACTATCGACAACTGCAACGCTCTCTTCGACGCACTTATAGGAAAAAAAATGGAACTCTCCGGCCATAACCACCCATACAATCAATACGGAACATCTGCCGGAAAAATAGTTGGAGGAAATCTATCCATATTGTATTCCATGTTAGGCTCACCGTCCGATATAAATACTAATGGTGCAATTCTTTTTCTTGAAGACCTTGACGAATATTTATATCATATTGATAGAATGATTGTTGCACTTAAAAGAGCTGGAAAATTTGACCATTTAGCAGGCTTAATTATCGGAGGAATGAGTGATATGCACGATAATACAATCCCTTTTGGATATTCTGCAGAAGAGATAATTTTGAAACATTGCCAAGAATATGATTTTCCTATTGCTTTTAATATTCCTGTAGGCCACGGCAAAGATAATAAAACCCTTAAATTGGGCGTTTCTTCTAAATTAATAGTCTCTTCCAAAGGATGGACACTTAAAGAACTATAAAATGAGAAAATTTTGCAAAAAGTTGCTTGCTCTTTTCAATTACGAAATTGACACGACCAACATTCCACCAGAAGCGAAAAAGTGTATCATACTATTCGCCCCACATACAAGTTGGCGCGATTTCGTAATTGGCAAGTTTGCACTTACTGCAATGGGTGTTAAAACAGCATTTCTCATCAAAAAAGAGGCATTCGTTTTCCCTCTGAACTATCTACTTCGGGCTTGTGGTGCTCACCCCGTCAACCGACAAAACCCTCGCCATTTTATGGAAGATACTCTCTCCATTTTGAAAAACAATAAAGAGATTGCTTTACTTATCTCACCAGAAGGCACTCGAAAAAAAGTAACCAAGTGGAAACGAGGATTTTACACTATTGCTACTCAAGCTAATGTACCTATCGTATTGGGATACCTTGACTACGTTTCTCGAAAAGGAGGTGTAGGAAAAGTAATCTATCCTACTGGAAATTATGAAGAAGACTTAGTAGAAATTGAAAAATTTTATTATGGTATGAGGGGTAGATTTCCTGGAAAGTTCAACTTGGAAGATAAACCTTACGCACACCCTGAATGGCTTGAAAAATAGATTCTGCTAAAAAATCAAAAGACCATAAAGATTCACCCTATATTTTTTTAGAAATCAACATTTTACATTATTTTATTAGTAAAAATGCTGAATTTTATTGATTCTGATGTGACTTTCTCACTTCTATGTTGTAAAAAAATGTATCTTTGCATTTTGTTTTTAACACTTTTTAAGACATTACATTCATCTAAAATCGGACATAGAACTCATGAAACTCATTGATAAAGAGGAAATATTAAAAGGTAGAAACGCCCTCGTAAAAGGAATCGCTAAACCTATCTTCAATTTTTTACAAATTGATGAGCTAAATCGTGTATATGAAGAGGTTGAACATCTTGAAGGAAATAATGTAACGATTCAATATCTTAAGAATCAAAAGATTAAAACAATTTTTAACAATACACATATAAGCGATATACCGAAAACGGGTAGTGTTATTTTTATCTGTAATCATCCAACAGGTGCCTTAGATGGTGTTGTTCTTATTAGTTTACTTTCCCAAATCAGACCAGACATCAAATTTATGGGAAATTTTCTTCTTTCAAGAATGATTCCACTTCGACCTTTTTTTATTGATGTAAACCCTTTTGATTCAACAAGTAGTAAAAACCTCAATGGTATTCGTTCTGCCATCAATCACCTACAAAATGGCGGTGCAATGATGCTTTTCCCCGCAGGGGAGGTTTCCTCATTTCACAATGGCTTTCAAATTACCGACCGCGAGTGGCCAATATCTGTCATCAAACTCATACAAAGGTCTAATGCACCCGTTGTCCCCCTATTTTTATCGGGCAAAAATTCACTTCCATTTCATCTTTTAGGCCTAATTCATCCTCGTCTTCGTACACTAATGCTTGCACGAGAATTGGTAAACAAATACGACTCAACTGTAAGAGTTGAAATGGGATCGCCTATATATCCAACAAAAACTCAAAATCTAACACTCAAACAACTATCTAATTTACTAAGAACAAACGTCTATATTCTTCAACATAAATCACATAACACAAAAAAAGAAACAACTGAATGTAAACAAGATCCTATCGCTGAAAACAACGCTTTACAATTGGAAGCTGAAGTTGAACTCTTAAAACCCCAATTCACCTTATTTGAGCAAGGAAATTTCTCTGTTTTATTTGCAGCAACCCAAAAGTTGAATTATGTAATGAAGGAGATTGGAAGGTTGCGTGAAATTACATTCCGTGAAATTGGAGAAGGAACAAATCTTGCAACTGATATTGATAAATATGATGCCCACTATCATCAACTTTTCATTTGGGATAACGCTGCAAAAAAAATTGTAGGAGCATATAGATTAGGAATTGGCGAAGAGATTCTTAAAGTTCAAGGAGTCAAAGGCTTCTATACCCATTCTCTATTTAAAATGAAATCTCAAATTCATAATGTGTTATCCTCATCTATTGAATTAGGACGCTCGTTTATAGTTAAAGAATACCAAAAAAAGGCTTCCTCTTTGGTTACTCTTTGGAAAGGTATCATGCATGTTCTGCTTAAATATGATAAATGCCGCTACCTTATCGGTCCCGTTTCCATCTCTAACGATTTCTCTGAAACCTCAAAACTGTTGATTGCAGAATATCTTCAAAAAAGAAATTCAAATTCACAATTCTCAAAATTTGTCGTTCCCATTAATGGTTTTAAAGGTAAAAAGATAAAAAACATCGCAAAATATATCGACTCAATCCCAAGTATCGACCTACTAGACAAACTTGTTTCAGACCTTGAAGATGACCTCAATGGAATTCCTATTCTTATCAAAAAATATACTCAACTGAATGGAAAAGTTTTAGCATTTAATCTGGATCCTGATTTTAACAATACTTTAGATGGATTATTACTTCTTGATCTTCAGGAAGTTCCTGAAAATGCTATTGAAATGCTATCCAAAACTTTAGATACTGATACCCGTGACCGCTTTAAAAATAGATTTTAATGGAAGAATTTTATTACTTAGGAGTGATTACCAAACCTTTTGGTTATAAAGGACAATTAACCATATTTTTAGATACTGATGAACCTGAAAAATATAGAGATTTGGATGCCGTTTTTATCGAAATCGGCGATGAGAAATTGCCCTATATGATTGAAGATATCCAGATGAAAAGTGATAACAATCAAGCTGTTGTAAAATTTCAAGATGTTGATGGTGAAGAGGCAAAATCATTGGTAAAAGCAAAACTTTTCCTTCCTATCTCTATGCTCCCTCCCCTTGAAGGAAACAAATTCTATTTCCACGAAGTAATTGGTTTCAAAGTTATTGATAAAGAGAAAGGTGATATTGGCAAATGCACTGATTTTATCGATATTTCTCATCAACCTATTATGCAAATCGACTGCAACGGTAAGGAGATTTTAATTCCTGCCATTGATGAAGTGTTTGAAATAGTAGATAGAGAAAATAAAATTATCTATATCACTGCTCCAGATGGCCTGATCGACATCTATTTGTAATCCTCAACAATCGAAGAAAAATCGGTAGATGATCTGAAAATCCACCCAAATATCGAGGACCTAAATAGGTTCTATTATTCTTTACTCCCCCATATTTTTCATCTGGAACCATCATAAAATCAGCTTGATAGATTTCTGCCTTTTGTTCTACAATCTGCAAGGAATCTGAATTATTCAACAATGATTTGGATACAATCATTTGGTCTAAACAACCCCAAAATTCGCCACTTTTGTGCGTTCCAACATTCTTCATGTTTGAAAAGCGATGCATCAAATTGTTCAACGCCGATAGTTTTCCATTTCCCGTATAAGGTTGAGCTTGCAACACTTCAATTATACTCTCATCAGTTGGATAATCATTTAAATCTCCCATTATAATAATGCGTGCCGAAGAATCTTTCATCAGCAAAGAATCATTCCACTGCCGAACCACACTCGCATAGTGATTACGTTTGGCAATTGTAGCTGCATATCCACTATAGCGCGAAGTCCAATGGTTGACAAAAAGGTGTAATGTATCATTCTGTATTGTCAGTGCCTTAACATACAATATATCACGATTCTTACTGCGCGGCTCAAAGGGAAATACAATAGGTATAGGCTGGCTCTCCAAAATCTTGATATTTTTGTGACGATATAGTAGTGCTACATCAATTCCGCGTGAATCAGGAGAATCGTAATGGACAATCTTATAACCATAACGTTTTAATCCCGTCTGATAGCAGAGCTGCCGCAATACAAACTCATTCTCAACTTCCGCTACGCCAATAATATCGGGCGGACTCCAGGCATTGATCGAAAGTATCACCTTTGCTAAATTATTAATCTTGCGATTAAATTTTGAGAATGTCCAATGGTTCATTCCTGTTGGAGTAAAGGCATCATCATTGCGTAAACTATCATCTCTCGGATCAAAGAGATTTTCTAAATTGTAGAACATTACACAATAAAAACTCGTATCGACTTGTGAAATAGATATTTTCGAGAGAAAAAGGAGAATTAGTAGAAATAGAAAGTTTTTCATAAGTAGAAATTTTGGCAAAGATAGTATTGTTTTTCTACTTTGAAGAATTTTTCAATTTATACAAAAATCTTGGTTTATACCTGTTTTGAACCTATTTTTTTCTATTTTGAAGAAAAAAATGCAAAAAATGGGTATCTGTTAAAAAAAGTTATTTTTTTACAACGAGTTCTGCGGCACGTCTGGAAGCTCCACTATTGCCCAAAATTTGTCGCAGCTCTTTATAATCAGCATCCATTTTAGAAATAGTTTCTGAATCATTTAGAAGTAGTGACAACTCCTTAGATATTGCACTTGCATTACATTCAGATTGCAGTAATTCACTAACTATCTGCTTATTAGCAATTAGATTAACCAGCGAGATAAAGCGAATACTCTTACCTACTAATACGCGTGCTATAGCATACGACAAAGCACTTGTCTTATAACATACTACTTGTGGAATATTCAAAATAGCGGTTTCTAATGTTGCTGTTCCAGATGTAACCAAGGCCGCTTTCGCATTTTTTAAAATCTCGTACGTATCCCCTTCAATAATCTGTACAGATTTGTTTTTCAAATACTTATCATATAAACTTTGCGGAAGCCATTTCACTTTTGAAATAACAAATTGGCAATCTGGAAACTGTTCAATTACCTGCAGCATAACGGGAAGAATTCGCTTAATTTCTTGTGTCCTACTACCAGGAAGAATTGCAATAATCGGTTTAACATTATTAATATTATGTTTTAATCTAAAATTAGAAGTTTTATCTTCCAATACTTCCGGAGTGATCACATCCAAAAGCGGATGACCAACATAGTGTGCCTCGTAACCGTGGCGTGCGTAAATTTCCTTCTCAAAAGGCAAAATGGTTAGCAAGGTATCTACATCTCGGATAATCTTATGAATACGTTTTTTCTTCCATGCCCAAATTTGCGGTGATACATAATAAACCACTCTAATATTATTCTCACGGGCAAATTCTGCAATCCGCATATTAAAACCTGGATAATCAATCAAGATAATTACATCAGGTTCATAAAGAAGAATTTCTATCTTACATACTTGCAGGTTTTTAAGGATAGTACGAAGGTGTGTAGCTACCTCCCAAAAACCCATAAATGCCAAGTCTTTATAATGCTTATTGATCTGTCCTCCTTCCGCCTCCATCAAATCACCACCCCAGCAACAAAAATCTGCCTGAGGATCTAAATTTTTAATTTCACGCATTAAATGAGAACCTAAAAGATCGCCAGAGGCTTCGCCCGCTATAACATAATATTTCATAGTTTTATTCAATTATATCTTGTTCTTGAATGGTACTTTCAATCTTCCATTCTTCATCTTCGCTTACACGAAATTGCTTTGCTATACAAATACTTACATTTAAATCAAAGCCTATTAGAACAACTGCTGCCCCCCAATAGATACAAAGTAGAATAATTAATAATGCTCCGATAGAACCATAAACTACATTGTACGTTGAAAAATGAGAGAAATAGAGATTCAGCGCTGTCATCAGCAACATCAGTGTAATTGTCGAGAACATAGATCCTGCCGAAAAAAAATGGAAATATTTTTTATCATACGGAGCAAAATAAAAGAGCGATGAAAGCATTGTATAAACCAAAGCAAATATTAACAGCCAACGTACCAATAAGATAGATATATGATAAAATGTTCCAGAATCTCCAAAATAGTCACCTATTATCCGTATAAGATGAGAAGAGCCCAAGAAAATACCACATGCCAATAGGATAACTAAATAGAAACCAATCACCATAATAAAACTAATGGGTAATTGTTTTATACCATTTCGCCTCCTCATTTTAAAATAGGTGATATTCAGACTATTAATTATAGAATTAATACAGATAAAAGTAAGATAAACGCCTAAACCTAACGAAAGCCAAAAGATGGTGTTATTTTGTCGTTGTATGAGGTCATTCAAAATTTGAGAAACGAACTCCCACGCATTATCGGGAAGAATAGACTGTATAAAATTGATAAGATATTGTTGCAAAGAATCACCTAAAAACGAAAGTGTTGCAATCAGTGCCATCAGCATGGGTATGAGCGCCATAAAGATATTATAGGTCATAGCAGCTGCGCGCTGGAACAATACACCTTTAAAAACTGATTCCAAAAAGAATTTCATCACCTCCCAAAAAGGAACTCCCTGAAAACCTGGTATTACCAATCTTTTCAAGTAACGAATTAACTTGGAGATCCAACCAATATTTTTTATGCGCACAACCTTTCTCAACAGATAATTTTTGTGCGTATTTAGGTTTTTCATCTATTTTATAAATTTTAGACTGAGGTCCAAACTTTTGATTTGATGTGTTAATGCTCCGATAGAGATATAATCTACTCCTGTAAGTGCATACTCACGTAAATTCTGCATTGTAATACCACCTGATGCTTCTGTTTCATATCTTCTCTCAATTACAGCAAGTGCCTCCTTAATTCTTTCAGGTGTAAAATTATCAAGCATAATTCTATGAATTCCACCCACTTTCATTACCTGCTTAATCTCCTCGATATTGCGGGTTTCCACTTCAATTTTAAGATTTAGATCCTTCTCTTTTAAATAGTTATGAGTGGCTAAAATTGCATTTTCAATTCCACCAGCAAAATCAATATGATTATCTTTCAACATAATCATATCAAAAAGGCCGAAACGATGATTTTCGCAACCGCCCATTTTTACAGCATATTTCTCAAGAAAGCGCATTCCAGGCGTGGTTTTGCGAGTATCGAGAATTGTTGTTGTCGTACCTGCAACCGCATCGGCATAACGACGAGAAGCGGTTGCCACACCACTCAAACGTTGCATAAAATTAAGCAATGTACGCTCTGCCGTCAACATGCTTCTTGCTGGGCCAAAGAGTTCAAATACGACATCGCCAACTTTAATGGCTTCTCCATCGTGAATAAAAACCTCCATTGTAATCGTTTCATCAACCTGACGGATCACCTCTTTTGCCACTTCAACACCAGCCAAAATTCCATTCTCCTTGGCTAAAAGTTTCATTCTTCCGATAATGTTGCCACTTATGCAACTGAGCGAAGAGTGGTCACCATCGCCAACATCTTCCATTAATGCCTGTTTTACAATCTCTTTGATATTGTCTTGTATCTGCATAACTTATTTATTAACAATTATTTCAGGTGTTATTACAGTATCACTGTGGTTCAATGCTCTATCCACAATATAAAAGTCAAAACGTATAGTATCATACGGAGAAAATGGATTGTTGATATTTAAATCCAAAGAGATTTCCCCCTCTATCGATTCCGACTCTAAATCACTCAATCGCGGAATACGTGCATTTTGACTTAAAGGCAAATCTATCTTTACAAATTCACCATTTTGCTTCTCGTAATAATTACAAAAAAAGTTGTGATGATAAACAGATGTGCTATCGAAAGGAGGTTGAACATCGGTCACATTCAGCCCTATATCGCCATCACCATCCTGAAAATGGAAAGTTAACCTTCCTAAATTATCCTTACCATTCTCCTGTTCATACTTTTCAAAACTGACAAAAGAGATATAAGGAACCTTTGAAAACTGAGGTTCCCGACGACATGAATACATAAGTAACAACGCCATCGCAACAAGAGATATAAAACTCCATCTCCTGATAGCCTTGAAAAAGTTCATAATACAAAATTTCAAATAAGAACGATTACTTACAGAAATTATTTTTCTGTAATAGTCGGAATTACTGGTTTCGGTGCAGTAAGCATTGTACAATTACCAGCAAAAGATGCTCCTGGTTCAATTGCGATCTTTCCTACTTGAATATTTCCCATTAAATTCGCTGTTGATTTTAAAGAAAGAAGATCTTTTACTTGAATATTAGCCTTCACCATTCCTTCAATCTCAATAGATACACATTTAATATCGCCTTCCACTTTACCACTTTTCCCTATAATGATTTTAGCGGAAGAGTTGATATTTCCTTTCATGGTGCCATCAATTCGACAATCACCAGCATTGAGAATGTTTCCTTCAAAAATGGTTCCTCGAGCGATAATATTCGGTCCATTAGGTTCTTCAACTTCGTATGTTTTTGCCATATTGCTTGTTTTATTTATGTTTTTGATATAAGTAAATTCCTACTTTGTACGACTATACACCCTAAATGTTACATAGTTTTATTTATGGCTACAAAAATATCAAAAATTTTAAATATGTGGGAAAGTTTTTGTATTTTTGCGACCCAATTTTTGAATTATGTCAATATCTGTTTCTCACATTACAAAAATTTACGGACAACAACGTGCTCTAAACGACGTTTCTTTCGATATAAAAAAAGGTGAAGTTGTTGGTTTTCTAGGACCTAACGGCGCTGGAAAATCCACTATGATGAAAATTATCACTTGCTTTATTCCTCCTACTGAAGGTGATGTAACCGTTTGTGGACTTGATATCTGGAACGATTCGTTAGCACTCCGTTCCAAAATCGGTTATCTTTCGGAGGCTAATCCACTTTACCATGATATGTATGTGAAAGAATTCCTGTCTTTCATTGGAGGAATTCATCATATTAAAAACAAAAAACAGCGTATTGACGAAGTGATTGAACTAACTGGATTGGGTTTGGAACAGCATAAGAAAATTGCAGCTCTTTCTCGTGGCTACAAACAACGTGTAGGCTTGGCACAAGCACTTATCCACGACCCTGAGGTACTCATTTTAGACGAACCTACTACAGGTCTTGACCCAAATCAATTGATTGAGATTCGACAACTTATCAAAAATTGCGGAAAAACCAAAACTGTACTTCTTTCTACGCACATTATGCAGGAAGTGGAAGCTGTTTGCGACCGCGTAATTATTATCAACAAAGGTGATTTGGTGACCGACTCCTCCATTCAAGAGTTGAGAAAACAAGTATCTGATTTACAGAAAAAAGATCAACTTTTAGGAATGGAAGAGGTATTCCATTTGCTTACCACACAGAAACCGAAATAGTCTTCTGAATTTCTATACAGATAAGAAAGAGGCCGTTTGAAACCATTCACGCTGCCTCTTTCTTTTTGCCCATATCGCCCCCTTGTAAACAAAAAAGGCCGTCCAAAGCGAATTAGACAGCCTTTTTAATATCAATAGGTTACTTGATTATTTTGCAACTCTTTCGAGCCATTTAACCATACCTAACATCACACCCATAGAGATAAGACAGAATACTGCGAAAACTGTCCAACACATCCATTGCTGTGGGAATGTATTTAACATAGTAACACCAATTGCAATAAATAAGTTTCCAATTGCTGTAGCAGTCAACCACAAACCTTGACAAATACCCTGCAAATGACGTGGTGCAATTTTTGACACAAATGAGAGTCCAAGAGGAGAAATAAACAACTCTGCAACAGTCAAGAAGAAATAGGTTAAGATTAGCACCATTGGACTCGTTTTCATAGCAATCTTTATAGCATCACTTAAACCTTTAAACTCTTCTCCAGAAGGATAATTATTAACTACGGCAACAATTGCCAAGAAAATATATGCAGCGGCAGCGAGGAACATACCTATTACAATTTTGCGCGGTGTAGAAACCTCTTTCCCTTTACGTGCCAGAGCAGCAAATGCCCACATGATAATAGGTGTCAACAAAATCACAAATAAAGGATTAATACATTGCCAAATTTCAGGTGGAATAGCATCTGTGGCAACGAAGTCACGAGCAAAAACAGATAACGACTGTCCATTTTGGTGGAATGAGAACCAGAAAAATACAGCAACACCTAAAACTGCGAACAAAGCATACAATCTCTGTTTGATCTCCTTAGCATTAGCAGCTTTTTCTTCAGGGGTATAATCTGAAACTGCAGATTTCTCTTTTTTAGCAGGATTAGGAAGTCTTTTTCTTACACCAATAAATATGAATAAAGAGATTAACATTGCTATTACAGAAGCAATAAAAGAGAAATGTACTCCAGTATTGAAGATGTTTAAATAACTATCACAGAAAGTAGCATCTACAACTCCAGTATGGCCAACCTCACGTGCCAAATTTGCTAAATTTTCTTGGTCAATAGCGCTCATTTCTGTACTACTCAAAAACTTATGACACAAACGAGGAAGGTCTGCATTATAAGACAGATCGTGCATCTTTAACCAAAAACTTCTTAGCAATGGTGCAACGAAAGGTGCTATTACACCTCCGATATTGATAAATACGTAAAAGATTTGGAATCCTGAATCACGTTTGGATTTTGCATTAGCCAATGCTTCTGGACCTTGTTTCGCTGCTTCTGCTTCAAAATTATCGTACATTTGACCAACAATCGCTTGTAAATTACCCTTAAAGAGTCCATTACCAAACGCAATGATCAATAATGCCACACATGTAAACACAAGAATTCCTGAAAATCCTGATGTTTCAGCGAAAACTGGGATTGACAACATTCCATAACCTAATGCCATCACGCAAAGTCCTGCCATAATAGTTCCTTTAAAATTTTGGGTACGGTCAGCGATAATACCACCAGGAAGACTAAGTACATAAATTAGGAAATAGAAAACTGCATAAATCCAACCTGCAGCATCATCACTAATACCGAACTTTGAGCAGATAAAAAGAAGGAGAACAGCATTCATGATGTAGTAACCAAAACGTTCTCCCATGTTACTTAATGCCGCAGCAATTAATCCTTTAGGGTGTTCACTAATAGCTTTTTTGATGTAGAATACCATAAATGGTATCACTACAATTAAGATAGCAAGGAGAATCATCATGGGACGATTATTCTCCCAAAGATTTGTAATAAATTCCATACTTTTTCAGATATTAAATTAATAAAATTCGATTGATTATAAATAAGATTCCACTTTTTTCACAAGTTCCTCTTTTTTGATAACACCCACGTGAGTGTCTAAGAGTTCACCGTTTTTAAGGAAAACGATCATAGGGATGTTCATAACGCCGAAGTCAACTGCCAAGTCGTTATTTTCATCTGTATCACATTTTCCGATGATAGCTTTGCCTTCATACTCGGCAGCCACCTCTTCAACGATTGGGGCAATTTGACGACAAGGTCCGCACCAAGGAGCCCAAAAATCGATTACTACCAATTGTCCGCTTGCAGACAAAGTTGGGAAATTTTCTGTTGTAATTGCTAATGCCATAATTTTCTTTTTTATAGGTTAATAATAATTCATTCTTACTCTTCTGGCATACCCTCTTTCAATCGTTCAGCATTTTCTGCTACTTGCAATGCCTCGATAGTTTCTTGAATATCGCCATCCATAAATCCAACTAAGTTATACATTGTCAGATTGATACGATGATCTGTTACACGATTTTGCGGGTAATTATAAGTTCTAATCTTAGCGGAGCGATCGCCCGTTGACACCATAGTTTTACGCTTAGATGCAACCTCATCGAGATATTTTTTGTACTCCATCTCGAAAAGACGAGTTCTTAACACGCGCATCGCTTTATCTAAGTTTTTAAGTTGTGATTTCTCATCTTGAATTGCCACCACAATACCCGTTGGAATGTGGGTTAGACGAACTGCAGAATAGGTAGTATTTACCGATTGACCACCAGGACCAGAGGAGCAGTAGGTATCCTTGCGAATATCGGACTGCTTCAACTCTACATCGAACTCATCGGCTTCGGGGAGCACCACCACAGATGCCGCCGAAGTGTGCACACGACCTTGAGATTCGGTTTGAGGTACACGTTGTACACGATGAACACCCGACTCATATTTCATCAAACCATAGACGCCATTACCGATAATTTCAAACACAATCTCCTTAAAACCACCTACAGTACCTTCCGTAGAAGAAAGTACTTCTATTTTCCAACCATTTTTATCCACGAAGTGTTGATACATACGGAAAAGGTCTCCAGCAAAGATGCTAGCTTCGTCACCTCCAGTTCCCGCGCGGATCTCCACTTGAGCATTTTTGCTATCTTGTGGGTCGGAAGGAAGTAACAACAAACGGATTTCATCTTCTAAAGTATCGCGACGTTCTGTAAAAGTATCCAATTCTGACTTTGCCATCTCGCGAAAATCCTCATCCTTTTCGGTTGCTAAAATCTCCTTAGCATTCGCAATGTTATCAATTACATTCTTATACTCCTTATACGCCTCTACAATGGGCATAAGGTCCTTATATTCCTTATTTAGACGGATATAGCGTTTCATATCCGACATCACATCTGGCTGTGCAACCTCCTCACTAATGTCTAACCACTTCTTGTAGATTGCCTCTAGTTTTTCGAGCAAATTATTCATCTATTATACTAAATTTTAAGTTTGCAAAACTATGAAAAAAAATCGTGATTTGCAAATCAATATAAGGAAAATATTTCCACCTCAATTTTAAAACAACCAAAACACGGATTTTTCTTTGTAAAATAGTGAGGTTGAGAAGGTTGAGAAGAAACGGAGAAGATAATTTCTTGTGGAAGGAGGATTAAGAGAAATTTTCTATTTTTGCAAAGGGAAATTTCAAACTCCAGTTCTACAAATAGAAATCTAACGCTACTACCCTATCATCCCCTTATTCATCATAACACAAACAACAAAAACAAACAACTATGGGATTTCCAATTTCGCGCTTTTCGCTATTTTATGGACTTTATAATCAAACTCAACAATCAGAAGAGGTACATAAAATTTTCTCTCGATTCAATTTAATTGCTATAATACTGCACAACCCTGCTGATAAAAAATTTCAGCAGGAGATGGAGAATCATTTTGAATATTACGACCGTATGACAGGACCGAACTTTCTTTTCATCACCTTTATTAAACGAGATAGATGGATTGAGGCCACGAGGGATGAGCGGGAGTACCTCAAAACACTTACCTCAGGAGAAGGAGAAACAGATGATTTTGAACTGCAACATCTCAAACAACTTTTTAAAGTAGAGGAGAAGAAAAATCCTGTTATTATTCTCACTACAGACCTGAATTCTAAAACATACGCTGTTATTGACACTTCCACTGAAATTATAGAAAAACAACTCAGGGAAATTGGGAAATTTTGCAGGTGCCAAGAGAAACCACAATCTTGTCAAGACCCAAATTTTAAACAGTTAGTGCGCGATTTACAGGAGTGTAAATCCTATAATTGGGAAAACTATTCTGATGAAATCTCAAGTTTTCCCCTTCCTCTTCGCTATTCCCTGATAGCGACATTTTCCCGCATACAAAAACGTAATATTGAATCAAGCAAGGACTACTTACAAGAACTTCCAAATATCATCCAGTTTAACAGACAACTCATGGATCTTATTGTAGCGCTTCTGCAAGAGATTAAAATAAGAGATATCCTGATTGAAAAACTGATTCGGAGAATATACCTAAAAGAGCAGACAGAAGAACAATGTGATGAACTTTTGAGCCTACTACAAGAGAGGGAGCTTTTTCAAAAAAGCACTGATATATGGTTTCAGGAACTTGCCAACGCAAAAATCATCTGTTTACCACAACAGGAAGTAGATAGAAAATATCTGATTAATGACATCAGTGACGAATGGGAGCAAGACTCCCAAATATACGCTAAAACGCACAACGAACTATGTCGTGCGCTCCTTCACAATGGAAATCGCGAAAATAATAATGATGAATTTGATTTTGCCTGCTTATCTTTCTATATGCCTAAAATTTGGGAAAACGAAATTAACCGCTCTATTGTCCAAAAGATGCGCCAACGTATTGGTATAAAAATGCCTAAATATTGGTTTAGATATAAACAGTGTGATAAAAATTTTCATATTGAATGTGGAAATAAACAGGTTGATCTTAACAACAGATATGGAGAGCAAAATAACTGGAAGGCACCTACAATTGGAGACAGCAAATACGCATACGATACACTGATAAGGGAAAAGCGTATGCATCCCATAAAGAACAACGACATCTTCGTTGAGCTATGGGGAAAATTGAATAATGCTCGGAATAGAACTACCCACTGGGAGCCTATTAATATGGACAAATTTATGAATACTTGCAGATATTTCAACCAGTTAAAAGATCAATTTTTCCCCACCTTAATGGCTATTAAGAGGGAAATGAGGGATGGTCCTAGCAAAAATTAAGATAGGGGTGCTCCGGCATTATGCTTTGTCATTTTTGAGATTACATATTTTTAAAAATGAAGTTTGATTGTTATTTAAATAATAAATTTTGCAAAAAGTACTATTTGCAAAATCTACAACATTTTCTGTATCAGCATCTGAGTATTCGCATAGAATGGAATATCTGTCTTACCAAGGATTGTAGCTGGAAGTGTAGCCATTTCTGATAAGTTGTCCATTGGTACAAGTACATTCTTAGCACCGTTTTCAGAAAGCATTGACACACGATCATTGAAATTTAAAGCTCTCTCAACTGCTCCACCTATACTGATATTACCAATGATACCCAAAGCTGACTTGAGATTTCTTCCAAAAATAGAAGATACTATACCAGCAAAGACAGCTCCGCCAATACCTTTATGCACGCTTACTCCTAACAGAGTTGTTATTTGCACGGTTACATCTAATCGCATAAGTGAATGCTGTTGGGAAAGTATGCTTCGTTCGTTGGCTCGGATATAATTATATGTATTTTTGACATCTTCCTTTGCTTCTGTAGAAGTGCTGCCAGTGACTGTCAGTTTGCCATTCCCAGGCATTGTAATAACTTCTATTTTTACCAGTGAAACCTTATCTCCATCGCTTGTTGCTGTATAACAAGTACCAGGAACTAATGGTGCGTCCTCTATGAGATTGGTACCACGTTCTTCTGGTACTGAAACAAAAAATTCTTCTTGTGTATCTTTGTCTATGTATGAGAAATTTGTGTCCCAAAATTCCATACCACCGATGCGCTTCAATTGTTCTTTTACACGACGACGCATTTCAATAGCCCATACAAGGTACTTACGAACATCTTCTTTGTTATAATTCCCATCCGGATGCATTAACTTAATGAGCCCTGATACGGTTTTTCGCACAGGCTTGGTATCACGTTGTTTCATTTGCGCTCCTAAAGTAAAGTACTTGTCTATAGCATCCGTATATGTTGTTTTACGTTGTGAATGCAAGAATTCGCTAAAGAAATCTGTACTAAATCCAAAATGATTTGTAAAGTTTGAGGGAGCAAATTTCATAACTTCCCAACCTGGCAAAAAGAAACCAATACGATCCAAAAATGCTGTATCATTACAAATCTTATCAGAGAAAGGAGAAAACAAATGAGATGTTTGTAAAACAGTCTCCACTGGTTGATTGATATTGCCATTCAAAATGATTGATGAATTGGCTGCTTTTTCACCAGCTTTTCCTGCTCTTGAAAAACTGCCACTTTCCATATAATCCTTCATCAATGGCACTACCTCTTTGTCTTTAAATAATTCATCAGTTGACTCATCAAAACAAATGGCATCCCATCTGCCAACTGCTCCAATTTGTCCGCTGGAATTATTGACAAATAATGAGGCTGCTGTTCCTTGACCTCCACTAACAAGCATGGAATATGGTGAAAGTTCTTTAAAAACAAATGATTTTCCTGAAGAACGTGGACCAAGTTCAGCCATATTGAAGTTTGACTCAACCAATGGAATGAAACGTGATAACAGCAACATCTTCATTCGCTCTGTCATCCCTTCTGACTCAGGTTCATAGCCACCGCTACGTAAGAGAATATCCAACCACTCATCATTAGTGAATTGTTCTCTTGTTTGTGCTATTTTGTCATCCTCAAAGTTTGATAATTGGATAGGACGTACCTTACTAACGACAAATGGATAAATTTTCTTTCCAATGACTATGGTTGAATCGTAATCTATATCAATAATGGCCCATATACCACCCATCATCATTTTCTCATGTTGGCTAATGATTTCTTCTGATATATTGGCATCATGAATGGCAAGGTTAGACATCTCTGCCCAGTATTTGTCTTTGGAAGGATCTAAGCGTACGCTTATCTTATCTATAATTTTGTATGAACCGCGTTCTCGAATTTTAGCTTGAACAAGTGTTGCTTCATCCGGATTAACATAGTGATCACGTAATACACGTTTCACATTTTCAATACCTTCTTGTATCTTTTCTTCATCGTCAGTACTGCATGAATTAGCCAGCAAATATTCCAAAACAAAAACAGGTACGTTTGCACCTCCTTTTACAGAACGTACAACATCTTTTCGTACAACATAACCTTTAAACAGGTCGAGCAACTTTGTATCTAACTCTATCATAGTATCTTTTATTTACATGTTTAAAATAAATCATCAAGGTCTCTTGACGAAGATTTTTTAATTTCACAACTGTCTATTTGAACAGATGTTTCTTTGTCAGCAACGACCACCTTGTTGATTCCAGAAGACAATTCGTATTCTGCTTCTATCAAAGTTCCTGGCTTTAGTGTATGTATTGTAGTGTTTACTATTTGATTACCAACAAAAAGCATCAATCTGACTTTTCTTTCTTGTGTGAATAAGTCCGATTGTTTACCATCAGCTTGTAGTTTAATCACAAAGTAATTTCCTGTAACTTCATTCAAATCTTTTTTGTTGGCAATGCAAACTTTTAAGGACATATCACCTTGTTTCATCTCTAGTTGATAAACTGGTATAATACACTCTTGTGGTGTAAATCCTCCATGTGCATAACCGTATGCACCTTTAGATACGAAAGGTTTATCTGTCTTAGCATAATACTGATAATTACTATTCAAATATTTTCCTTCTCGTTCTATAAGTTTGTGGTTTTGTATTGGATATTCGGATAAGACGTATCTTTCTTCTACTTTAGACGATAATCCGCCTATAGGACGTGGTTCCTTATCTGCTTCATCCAATATACCTGTAATTACAAATCCATGATCTGTAGTTATAACCACTTTTTCATAACCTAGTTTAAATAGTGTAGCGATCCGTTCGCGAAGTTCCAATTCATAATTATCAATATCTTTCAGACCTCCCATCTGCTTCTTTTCACCAACTTGGTCAATATCTCCATAATTAAGAATCAATTTTTTAGCAGTAACACTATCATTCAGTTTGTCTAATGACATTATTTCTACTTCTGGGAAATATGTCTTAATTGCATTGAACCTGATTTGTACATTGGTAGATGGTTCATTGCAACCGAAAAGCGCACTCATGCCGTTTTCTGTAACTGTAGGAAGAACAGCAAATGCAGTATTACGAGTGATGTTAATATTACGGTCCGTAATACCTGATACAATCGTCTCCGCAATTTCTAATCGTAATCCATCACAGACAATTACTGCTGTACGAATGTCATCCGCCAAAATTTGTTTCAATAAACTTTGTTGGTTAGGATTATATGATTGCTCTAACTGATACCACTTGTCCAATAATATTTTGTTTATGACTGTATAGTACTCTTGTAAAGGTCGCAATGTGGATTCATCGTTTAACCAAGCCACATATATTTTTCGCATAGCTGTGTCAAGTGCGGCATATTTCTGTTTGTAATATTCTGCAATCTTTTCGTATGTAGTTGCATCTTCCATACCGTTGATGGAGAATGCACAAAGAGTCAGTACACTTTGTAGCCATGCAGGTTTGAATGTTAATGCCTTCTTGCTTTGGACACGCTTTTTGATAAATCCAATAATGTCTGTCGTATCCTTACCATACTTCATTGCTTGACTCAAAGCTTTTACAACCATATTGTCAAGTTCTGTAAATGGATGGTCTGGATGTACGTCCAATGGATTCAGTGAATTAGGTAAAGCATAGTTGTTAGCGTATATTCTAAGACTGGAACTCTTTTCTGTGCTATCTGCCCATTGATAATAAACATTAAGCAACAAATCATTTATGGAGTTACTTATCAATGAATGAAACATAACATTGACCACTTCTTGCGCCATCGCCTCAGATGGTTGTTCCGTCGCTGTTTTTTCTATAATTCTATAAACTTCACTGCTAAATACATTCCATACCATATCATCCATTTGTTGCTTGGTAGCAACAGGATTATTGAGAAAATCAAGTAGAAGTTCTTCCAATTGTAAAGGTTCTGTAATACCATCGGCTATTGACTTCCACCAATTCAGATTCTTACCCTCGCTCAGTTTGGCTGCAAGTAATAGTTTATCGTGTCCTATATGAGTGTTTTTGCCAATAGTTTGCAACAACTTGGCCTTAATATAAGCCTCCATGTCATCCAAGACCAATAGTCCTGCTGTTTGCACGTATTCTTGCAAGTAATTCAGCGAATCCGCTTTTCTCTTCGTATAGAAAACGATTTTATCATTTGCATAAGCGGTTTCAGCATGATACTTTGCCTCCAGTTCTTCCCAATCATTCTTGGCATTTAATACACGAACTTCTTGGGGTAAGAATTTCAGCAAAAATTCTCCTTCTTCTTTGGCATCAGTTATCACTATATAGCGATGCTCGGCAAGGATGCGTTCTATGTCTTCTTTAAACCAGATTCCTATCATAACATATAACTTATGTTGGGTCTGCTAAACCAAGGTTTCTATCTAATGGCTCATAATGATTTGCTGTATCAAAACAATGTCTTGCAGTTCCAGGAAAATTAAGCAGAGCATTTCTAACATCATCACATCCACAGAAAACTGTAAACCATATTGACCATCCACCTTTGGCTTCTACCAAATCCACTATAGCATCAATGCTGATTTCTCCTATATCGAATTTCGCTCTATATTTACTTGCCAAATCCCAATCTCTTCTTCTTTTATTACAACGAGTATCTCCTGGACATGAAGTTGCAGGGCTCTTATCCAACCTTACTAATTCAAGGAGTTTTTTCGCATGATTATAAGCATCTCCTGTGAGAATAGGGTTAACCTCAACTACACCTCCAGCTTTATACACAAGGCTTTTGAATGTGTTGTTAAGGTGAGGAAGATGACATTCGTTAAGAATGACATTCTTCGTATCTTTGTTGTCTGCCCCGTTACATGTTGCACATGACAAAAGGAAGTTCGACCATTCATTCTCTAAATGGGCATATATCTTATTTCCATGTTCTTCATATCCTTTGGGTTGTACATGCTCAACATGCAAATCCCGTGCTTGATGATATGCCTCCTCGCAATAGGAACAAAACATTCCTAGATTGTGTACTAATGCAGGTTTTGCATCATGATAATCATTATAATGACTGTGTACTTCTATCGAAGAAGTATCAGGCATTGTATATGTTCCCGGAGTTAATTTTACAACTGGCCTCATTGTGAATTCCTTTCCGCTCTTAACAGTGCCACGTACGCTGGGTCGTCAGAGAACTGCTCTTCGATCTCATCTAACTCCTTCTTCACTTTTCTAGCTTCCTCCGTGTTCTCATTGCCCGACTTAACTAGTTGATAGTATTTTTCAGCTTGTTCTACCATTTGCTGATAACGTGGGAATCTTGCAGAATCCATATTCATCTCAGTTACAGCAATATCCTCAATACTTCTCATGTCAGGATTGCTATCTCCTATTCTTCCATCTAATGTTATAATATTATGGCTTTTTACGCTCTGCACGATAAATGGAGAGTGAGTTGTGACAATAAACTGCATTTCGGGAAATGCCTTCTGCAAATCTACAAGAATATGCTGCTGCCAATGTGGGTGCAAATATAGGTCAACTTCGTCTATCATGATAATGCCTGGAGTCTTCTTCACAGCATCAATACCAAGAAAGCCATTTAATTCGATACAGCGATGCGCTATCTCTGCTGCTATATTTATCATAGCTTTAAAGCCTGCACTCATCATGTCGTATGTAAGCCAATAGGGGACATCGTCCTTAGTCATTTTGATCTGTGCCGTGAATTCATTGTTCTTAGTATCGATATTAATTTGGTGAATGGCTGGAATAGCTTCCTTTATTGCATTCAGAAAAGCCTCATTCGTGCCTGCGAATTCACCCCCTTTATTAAAACTTTTATCGTATCTGTAAATCCAATCGAAAGCCCCTTTAAAATCCACCTGTTCATCAAGAGCACATTTATAGGCCTTAGCTTCACGTGTTTCACGTTGCTTTGTTTTTTCGGCACCTTTGTAATTCTTTTCAAGGCGAGTTGCACCAAATGAAAGAAAGAGTGGAAAGAGAGAATTTTCACCCTCTTTGTCTGCATTTCTTCTTCGGTTCTCCATATCAGCAACAAAATTCATTAGTTCTTGTGTATTGGCTTTGGAGTTTTTGTTGCTTGTTCTTTTCCACCAAATGTGATTCTCTGACGTGTTTACTTGTTGTGTCGATTCATCGTATCTTCCAATAACACATTCAGCATTGACTTCAATACTGGGTTTCTCAGCTATGGGAATAAAGCCTTTGCTAGATTCACTATAAACTTTAACCTGGTCTGTAGGTCGAAAGTTACGACTATAACCATTTCCGCCAGGCAAGAATGTCATTTCTTGGAGAAATGCTCCCAATGCGATTTGTACTGCCTGTAGTAATGTTGTCTTACCCGTAGTATTGTCACCAAGTATGACATTCATCTTGGGATCAAATTCAAAGAACTTATATGTAAATCCTCTGAAGTTTTCGATTGTGATATCTATAATCTTCATACTATATAGTATTTATAATCTTTTGTTTATACTTGTTTACCAATCTGCATTCAGGTATTTTTTCAACTGACCCGCGTTCAGCACTTCGTAGCTGAGCATCTTCCGCTTCTGTAGTGGAGCAATGTTTTTTCCTACACCATCGTCCAATTTCGGGTCATACCCACTGGCAAGGAGGTCATCTACCTTGTCGCAGAATGCTTTTAACTCTTCCAATTGAGCACGAAGTTCCTGTGCCTCTAATCGACCATCTGTAGTGGAGGTGTCGAGTGAATTCAAACGGGCACTGATAGCCGACTCACGGTTGGCTGCATAGATACTTCGTACACGGTAAAGTGTGTCGCGACTCCATTTATAAATGCTGATGTATAAATCCAACGCACGATGTTCACCACTGGTAAGATGCCAGATGAAAGGTGTCTTGGGTAAATACATAAAGAGGTTCAGGTGATCGCTGAGTTGTTGGAAGAAACGCTCTTGCAGGTATTTTTCCAAATCGCATCCTAATAGTTGACACACTTGATTAAACTGACCGGCACTATATCCACGTTCCATAAACTCACGTTCTATACGGATGGCAAGACGCTCTTCGCCCAGTTTGTCACTTAGTGGAATCACTCCATCATCATCTTTAGCAAGTACACTGCGAATTACATCTGTCAACAATTCAAAAGCTAACACCTGTGTGCGCTGAGGAGGCAGCACGTTGGCGTTCTTGAACTGCCACCATGCTTCCACAGGGTTCACATTACGTTTGATGCAGAACTCCTCCCATTCGTTGTTGTTTAGGTAGAGGGTATCGAAGTCGGTAATCTTTGGCAGGTCGTTGCGCTCCTCCAAGTTATCCAAATGCTCCAGTACATCATTCACTGGCTTGAACTCACTTTCCGACATGAGCCACTGCTTATAGGCAACCTTTGCTTCATGACTGACAGGCAGGTCTCCAACTGGGAATCCCTCTTTATCCAACACCATCTGCCTGTCGTGCTCACTCAATTCATAGACCTCAAAGACAGTCTTGTTGATGATGCTCTCATTGAGAAGGATTTGAGTAAGAAGGGCGTTCTCCTTATTGTAATGCACGGTGATAGAAGATCCGACTTCCTCAACAGCAGTGATAGGAGATTGCTGGTAAAGGGGCTCAACTAATGAAAAACCATTCAATTTCCGCTTAATACCTACATTAGATCGCACAAGCTTTTCAACGATTATAGTATATTTGGAGGACGGAATAGAATATGGAATTCGTTTTGTATCCCCAACTTGTGTACTAACTGTAGGGTTTAGGCAGTCGACAAGATAAAAACTCAATTTTGAATTAAGAAATGCGAGAGTATAAAAGTTTGACATGCCTGATTTTACAAACACACAAGGCCCTTTTTTGTCGTAGGCATATTTATCTTCTATGTAGCGAAAACTGACACTTTTAGAACCAGTCTCTGAGTAAGTTATCCCCTCGTGGAAATAAAATCTTTTGTTGTCTGTTGTTGCAAGATTTGCTCCTTCATTCTCATAATTAACAACTAGCCAATTATTCCCATACCATTTATTGAAAGGACCACCCTTTTGGTAACATACCCATTTCTTCTTGTCCTTTGGATAATGTTCAGATATTTCGTTATGCGAAATTTCCCAGTGATACCTAAGATGACGCATATTGTTACCTGTCATCATTCCTGTAATGACATTACTTATTTCTCCAACAGCTTCATTTTTAAATTTCTCTCTGAACTCATCTGAAATCCAGTAGATGAAAGGATATGACTTGATGCCCTTCAACTTCGATTGAGGAAGGGTATAAACACGGTCGTTAGGTTGACCATTAAGATAGTCAGAATAAGCCTGTGCTAATGAGCCTTTCTTGAATTTTTCTTGCTGATTGGCTGTTATATTAAAGTAAATACCAGCGGTCTTATCATGGCTATTCATGTCAAGAGTATAGAACGTAGCATCAAGCAAGATGCCTGGTCCAAACAGATTTACTCGGTCAAGTCCGTAGTCCACCATGACATTGATATGGGTCTCTTCAAGCATAAATTTACGAACATCCTCAAATGTCTTGATAAACATAAAAGTATGCGGATGTATCATTCCTACCTTACCGAATACATCATCCGCCAATTCACAGCAACGTTTGATAAAAGCAGCGTAAAGGTTCGTATTACACTTGTAGGGACGTTTGTAGTTTTCCTCTACAAACTCTTTAAGTTCCTTACCAAAGTCTGCACTATCTGTATAAGGTGGATTGGCAACCACTACATCGTACTTTTGCGAAATGATTTCAAGGAAAGAGATGGCATCGTTGGCCTTTGCCAATGTATATGCATTGCTACCTCGTTCACCCAATTCGTTCACCTTGTTCCTCAATTGTTGCATAAACTGGAATTTAAAGGTAAACATATCTTCCATTTCTTGCTTTGCAAATAAATCATACGCAGAATCATCTGGAAGTATAGATTCTAATGTTTCCTCAACACGAACAAGTGAACCGAATTTATAAGCATTACTTAAATCGTCCCAAATCATTTTCATGATTGTTCGTTTAGACTTATCAAGATTGTCAATACTTTCAAAAGATTCTTTTACATGACTATAATCATCAAGAATGAAATGCGTGCTAACGATATTTGTATATTGTGGCCATTTGCTACGATGCCCACCTAATTCACGTGCTTTGATAAACAAGGCAATCTGCGTAATCTGTGATGCTCGTTCATCCAAATCCACGCCATAAAGATTCTTCTCTACAATCATTTTAGGTATATCTCGACGCGAATAATCTTGACCATAGTTTTCCATTTGATCAACATAGAGGTCGTAGAACAGGTTGAATGCATAAATCAAGAAATTACCAGAACCACAAGCAGGGTCGAGCACCTTCATATCACGTAAATCTTTTGGACGTTGTACCTGTATGGTAGGTGCATTGGCTATCTGATATTTCTCTTTGATACGGCTATCTGGAAACATCTCCATATAGGCCTTGCCCAGCGTGTTGTCAACAAGGAACTTTACCACCCATTGGGGCGTATAAACCTGACTCTGAAGCGACACCTTATTATATTCTGTCTTCTCACCACTCTGCTTCAAAGCCTCTTTCTCTACGGCATTGAAGTTCTCGTAAAGCCAACCCAAAATATCGTCACCCTTCCAAACGTCGGCACTACAATCAGCATCTTCTTCTATGACATTGAATTTTTCTATGATTTCGTTCAATTCATCAGCCGTAGGCATTAATGCATACGGATAGTCTGCTTTGTAAAGAGGGATGTTTTCTCCTAAACGGTCAAATTGGTCTGTGAGAAAATGCTTCAAACCTTCACGTTCGGCACCACGCTCTTCGGGATGCTCTTCCAACCATGCATTATGTTCGAACGAGCGTCCGGCATTCTCTTTTCGTCGGGTGATGATTTCCGGAAACAGTTCCTTGGCCTCCATCACCTTGATAGCTGCGATGCGGTTGAAGAGTGTAAACACACATTCATTGATAGTAGCTTGGCGAGCTTGCAGATAATCACCACCCAATTCTTGCAAGTGATTACCCATAATCTCGTCCAACTTGTTTCTCTTCTGTTGTGCTTCAACAGACAACGAATCAACAGGTACAGGTGCTTCCGCCTTAAGTCCCATACGTGAAAAACGGTTGTCAAACGCCTGCTGAATAAGGCGTCGTATATCGAGTACGTGGTTTATAAGTTTCATAGTAAATATGTTAAACTAATTAATAGGATAATTATCTAAGTAATATTGATAAAACCAATTAAATTTAAGAAATCGCTTCCAATAAAAATCACTATCACTTCTGAGATACTTATGATATTTACTTGGCAAGACAGTTGTTGAATCAAGATTTAATGCTTTTCTAATAAAGTCATCTCTATCTTTAAATTCAATATCAGAATCATGTTCCAAATAGATTTTTTTCCGGCTAAAGAGGTACCATAATTCTCTAATTTCTTTTAATCCACTATAATTTATATCTAGATGACTAATGGTATTTTTTGCTATTTCAGTATCGGGATAAATAAGCTTAAATTCACCATTTTCATCATATTTAAGCCATTCATTTGTGTTATTCATAATCATCATTGGAAGAACACGATGATTACCTCTATGGTTATTACAACTACAACCAAAGCCTTTATGACAACATGCAGAAAATAAATTACTATGCGCTATTAAATGTGGCATGCGAGATAATTTATCTACATCTATTTTTATCCTATTGGAAATATTATCAAATCTGGATCCTGTAATTACATTTTTACGAATTTGAAGTGCAAGAGATGCATAAAAATTATATTCTTCAGTTTCGTCAAGTCCCTCAAAACTTTCTGGAACTAAATGTTCCACTGAGACCTCAGATATATCTAATTTTCGCATACAATAGCAACACATGCCATTTTGTTCTTGTAAGAGAATATCAGACCAACCTTTAAAATTGCTCTTTTCTGGTATGGAGGTATATTTATAATTTTTTTTAGAAAACCCATCATAACTAGCTGTTTTTCCTAATTTGGGAATAAAACCTCCTTCCATATCATTTTGAGCAGATTTCAAGTACTCCTTTGTGTAAATGTCAAAATCTTGTTTGTGGATATTCTTATCTATATATATCATAGCTTCTGATATTACAATTTTTTCAAAATCTCAGATTCTGTATCATAATGGAGTAATTCTAGAATTCTGCGTTTAACAGCATCAACTTGTGGCTGCATTTCATTTTCTTTGTATGCTTTATATAATTCTAATAAAGAATTTATCTCTTTATTCTCAGAGGAAGTTCCCATCCAATCTTGTAAAATAGTGCTATAATCAAGACCATACAAGCGCGGCAATGGAGTCACCGTCCCATTGCTGACAGCGAAAATCTGTCCATCGAAATAGCTGGCCACTAATGGAGAATGAGCACTAACAATGAATTGAATATTGGGAAACGTGGAATGCAATTTATCCATTACAGACTGCTCCCATGATGGATGCAGATGCAAATCCACTTCATCAATAAGTACAATGCCTTCTCCGCTTAATATGTCCCCAGTAGGATTAGCTAAAGATAATCTACGAACAATATCACATACAAGAGCAATATAGCATTTCTCTCCATCAGATAGTTGGCTTAATGGCAACTCTTCTCCTTTCTTTTTAAGAACCACTTCCAAATGAGGTCTTCGTTTAACACGTAAATTTTCATATTCAGGAAATATTTTATGCATAGCTTCCCGAAGCGCTTCTAATCCTCTATCCCTTGCGTTAGGATCATCTATTCTGATTTCATTTTCATAGTCCTCTTCACCTCTAATCCATGGAAATATGTCTCTATATGAGGCTTTACTATCTATCCAATCTTTATATGCTGCAGTTGCTAATACATTATTTTCAGTTGGAAATTTGAGAGGTATATCCGTTATCGTTCGTTTTACTCCATAATGCACGATAATAGGAAGGCATATCTTTTCCATATTATCTAATCTCATGCGGAACTCTTTTGTATATTCATTAAGCGAACTGTAATCGCTTTCTTCTTTTTTGTCCATACTGCGGGTCCTATGTTTATTCCAATATACCTCATTATCCATAGTTATAGACAATGTGCATCCTTTACGAGATTCTCTTTTTATATCAGAGACAGGTATCATTTGTCCCTTGCTATTGGAAGTTGTTAACCTTGATGTAAAAGAAGTAAGCAACAAAGCTATAGAATCAAGAACGCTAGACTTTCCTGAACCATTGATTCCTATGAGTAAATTCAGATTTTTATTAAATTCAGTGATATGAACATCTGATATGCCTCTAAAATCTTGTATTGTTAATGACTTTATTTTCATAATATTTTCTTTTATTCATCAAATTTTAAAATATCAGCAGAATCAAATTGGTTCACCATAGCCAACTGTTGTTTCAGCCATTGTTTATACTCTGCCACAGAAAGTTTACCTGTTGGCAACTGATTGCGCAACTTTCGTTCTTTAGGTTGTGGTTTCGGTTGAGGCATAGGTTGCGGAGTCCCCTGTTGTGGCTTAGGAACCTGTTGTGGATTCGGGTCAGCAATATTTACCTCAGTAGTCATTACATCAATGTCAACTTCCATTTGTGGCAGCATTTTAATAGCACTGTCAATATCACGCAATTGTAGATGACATAAACTGCATCGAATCTGATAATCCTTTAACTCAATACGAGCGGTAATATATTTCTTGCAGACCAGTTCTTTCTCATCAATTTTTTTATATAGAGTATTATTCCATCCTTGAGGATATTTATCAGCTTCTGCTCTTACTGCTTGAAGTTTAGAAAGCAATTCACAGTACCCATTACTCATTTGTCCTGCACGTTGTTGCATGTGATTGTAATAAAGGTCTTTAACCTTTTGGCATTGAGCAAGTATAGCAGAGTAATTATTAACTGGGTCTGTTTCCAACAAAAGCATGTATTGCTCGTAGATTGTATCGAATTCTTGCATATCTATATCTACGAATTCCATTTCGCTCTTTACTTTGACAAAAAAATCTTTTTGGAGTACAATCACTCGCATATTGCTATTGATGAAATGAATGTCTTTTTCTATTCTTTCCACAGCTTTACAGAAATCATCATTTTCTTCATCCTTCAAGAATGTACGAGCCGTTCCAAAATAATTGTATTCTGTAACGGTTTGAGTGTACGAATGTAATACATCCTTTGCGCGAAGTGAACGTTGAAATATTCGTTCCAATTCAGAGTCACCACAAATTTTGTCGTTTACTTTATTTGTTTCTATCAAAGCTAATGTACGAATGGCATCCACCAATTCAAAATCATTCATATTGTAATTGATGTTCTGTTCTGTAAGATCTTTATAACGACAATCTTTCAACGTATCTACTATATCTCGTTTTTCGTTATAAGTTAAACTTTTGGTAACAGCTTTGAAGGAAGCACGTTGGAAATTGCGAGTATTTGCAAATACTTCCTTGACTCCATCTTGTTGCCATGAGTGAAACTCCTGATTGTTATATTTAATTATTACCTTGCTGGCTCGGAAAAGAGCTGCTAAGGTTGTAAAAATAGTACCAAAATTATATCCTGTAGGTTCTGCACTTAATTCTGCTTCCAAATCAGCACCATTTTTGTATGCAGCTATTTGTGACATTATTTCTGTAGTGACAGGTAGTTGATCACCTATAAACTGTCCTGTGCTGTCAAAGAAAATAAAGTCAGGTTGCTGACCGAGAATATTTTGCAATTGATTTTGGTTGGCCTTCAATAATTGCAATGCCAGACTATCCTTTAATGAACCGCTCAATCGTTTTGTATAGATATTACCATACATTTTCAGTTCACAATCTTTAATTGTTTGAACTGCACTTTGGGCTGTCAAGAGACTTGTATTGTATAGATATACAAGCACACCTTCCGTATATGATTTTACTACAGTTTGTTCTAACTGTCGGATTTTTTCTTCAAGTGAGTTGGCTATTTCATCCACTACTTTCTTTTCCTCAAAAGTAAGATTAGGTACACCTTTAATGTAATCAATGCGAAGAATCTGTTCTGCAATAGATTGTATATCTGAAGCGTATGTTGGTATTGGAATTATGCTAATTATCTTCTTTTGATTTTGCGTCTCTTCCTTAACCTTTTCTACATATTCATTGAAAGATGGTTTTACGCTTAATATATCATGGAATACAACCTTCAGACCATTATTTGCACTATTGTTCGAAAACTGTTCTCCATTCTCTGAACATACTGAGATTCCAATATTTCCAGAATCAATGGTAATACTTTGTGCATTACGCACAAGACTCATCTGTTTAACCTGTTTTGTTATCTCGCCTTTGATTCTATATGACGCTATTCCATCATAGCTGTTCATCATTTCAAAAATACGTTGTTGTGTTTCACTGGTGATACGATACTCTTCGCCAGAAAGAATCAGGATTTCATCATCTGCTAATTTTTTACAAGCCTGCTTTATTTCGTCCAATATAGTAAAATAGTCATTAGGACAATTAACGTATGCACGGCTAATGTTTTCCACTGTAGTCTTGGCGCCTGATTCAGTAAGGAAATGAATGGATTGTAACATTTCGTGACCAACTACGAAACGAAGATTCAATCCCGAAAGATGTTCGTCTGCTTGCTCATAACGCACGCGTAATGATTCCGCTACGGCTTCTTCAGCTTGGCGACATAGTTGAGATGCATTAACATGTGTATATAGGTCGCGATCGGATAATGCTTCTTTTTTCAATACATCAAAAGCAGAAATCAACATACCTCGCGTACCTACTTGAGTTTTCACTAACTTCTGAGTGCCGAACAAGAAATATTGTAACATCTTGAATTGATGTTCGTAGAAAGGATAATAATCAGCATAGGTTTGAGCATCTGCGGTTTTTCTCAGGCCTGTACCTATGATGTTGGAGATATCGCTTATCTTACCGCTGTTCTTTTTGTAATAATCTTGAAGAATATCATTACCTTCGGTAGTCTTGGCCAACAAACGTTTACGGATAATGGTATCTACTTCTTCTGCACTAATATTTATTCGTTTGCGAAAACGGTCAATAATTTTAGTCAAAAGAGATTTGTTAACATTAACACTATTGATAACATCATCCAGTTGAAGCTGTGCGATAGCAATGGTCCATATTTTTCTACCTAATGCAGCAACAGACTCAGCTACACCTTCAAGGTCAAGAATGTTTATTTTTTGTTGGGCAATTGCCTCACTAACCTCATCAATCATGAACACTATGCGAACATCCGAATTCTTCTCGAGATAGCGGCTTAAGTCTTCTTGCAGTTTTACAGCATCGTAATCCTGTATGCGCAACTTCGCAGCTTCACGCATTTCGTTGTAAGCACTCTCTGTGCAGAATCCGTCAAGCATGGTGTCTTCCAATGTATCATAGACCTCATCCATATTTTTACGACGTTCTGCCCATGTATTCCCATATTTTTGCTGAACTTTATCACAGAAAGCCTTATAACGACCACTCATCAATAAATTGAATTCAATGACACCAACCCAGTCATCGTTAAGTCCTAATGATTTGAGGAAGGCGCCCATCATCATATAGCTGATACCATGATTACCTGTAGTTTTGGCGGCGTCAAAAAGTACAATATGATTGTTGGTCTTACCTAATTCGTTGATACTATTTTGGAGTAAACCAGCATTGGGTAATCCTATAAGTTTGTTTTGAAAACGATCACGTACAGAAGTTCCTTGAAGAATAGGATTCCTAAGCAAGAAACCTATCATCTTGGAAAAGTATGACTTGCCAGAACCATAAAAACCACTTAACCACAATCCTGGATGAACTGTATTACTTATGAAAAAGTCACAGAAATCGGTTAGATGCTTAGCAAGACTTTCTGTCAAAATAAAACCATCTAATTCTTCTATAATTTCATTCTCATCTTGTTGATTTAAGTCGATAACGCTCTTTATATCTTCATCCAGGTGTATGGCAAGTATATCTTTAATCTTTTTCATAGTTGTATCCTTTTTAATTAATTAATCACCACACATCTGTATTTAGATGCTGGCTGTTTGTCCAAAAAATATATTGTGCCATTTTTAGAAACAGCAGGATAGAAGAATACCAAAGGTTTCTGGGACTTCATAACACTAGGACTTTCCATAATATTCTGGTTTGAAAATCCCATTTTGTAAATAACGCCAGTATGTATTAATATGGGTGATACACCATTTGCAGCAGAATTTTCTATTCGTTTCATTAAAAAACTATAAAATGTTCCTTCTGTATAGTTTTGACTAACAAAAACCTCTGTCCCCATATTCTTAAATTGTCGTTTAAACTTTTCAAATCCTTTTGAATCAACAAACTCTACAAAAAGCTGTCGAAGGTCAATAAACTCATATCCGTCCGTAAACCTACGCTTAGCTTCCTCAATATACTTTTCTTCGTCAATAGGAGAGTAAACAAACAGAATACTCTTTCCTCCATTTGCCTCAGAAGAAAGGTGGGCGAGATCACGTCCCAGCGCAGCTGTAAGGTCGCTAAACAATCTGTTATGCTCTTGTATGTATGTAGATATCATAATTATTTCAAATCTATTGTTATTTCATTTCCTATTTGAGAAACATCCCAAAACGGAATGTTTTCAATTTTTTTCAATCGGCTAATCAGACTATGTTCTTCACTAAACGAGAATATAATATATGGGTTGTGCAATGTCTTATCATCTGATACCGTGTAGATAAAGCGAATAAAATAAGTAAAAAGTTTGTTTGTGATTACTGGATGAACAATACTTTTCTTAATAGCACCATCTGCAAGACCAAGTTTCTTCATAATGGTTAGATACTTGCTCCCTGAAATTTTAATTGTATCTTCGCTCCAATCTAGTTCACCTTCTTCCGTTTCTTTTAAATAACGTAAGAAATTTGTGATCTCTTCTGCCATAATAGTGACACGTCCAGAATAAACAGCCTTCATAAATACTTCTGCCGTTATTCGAGAGAAAAGAAGGTTTGAGTAGGTTAGTTGCCAAAATAATACAACAAGTCTTTCTTGGACAGAAAATGTCTTGTCTGCAAGTGCATCAAAAAACATCTTCTTGTGAGCGTCATTCTTAAATTTGAGAATACAAGATTCTATAGCAGAAACAAATCGTTGCAATGATTTTTCCGTTCTGAACTCAAAGGAGCCTGTACTATCTTCCGTGTTTCCGTATATATCACTGATATAATCAAGCATCACGTTGTAGTTAGGTACACTACCCATGATATTAATCCCGGTGTCATAAATGTGATTATTTTTTCTAAGTTTCATTTTATGTTAAAGCAAACATGTAGTTATTGTATCCGTTATATTTATACTACAAAGCTTACCTACCAACTTAATGTAGTACACTCACTGAGGCAAACTTGTTAGCATATCTTCATAATCTATAGTTCTATGGATTCTGCACAAACACTCCTTTTCCACATCTTCTTTCCAAAAAAAGTTTGCAAATTTACATATAATTCTCAATTGCTAAACTATTTTCTTTGATTTTTCATCTATTTTCACATCAACACACTTATTATCAGATGCCTACAAAAATAAACTAGCTAAAACTTCTCATCACTCCATAATTAACACCTCCTCTTTTAGAATTCGGAGCATCTCAAGAAATCGGTCTATTTCATAATAGGATTTGGCTTTTTGAAAACGAGGCTACCCAACCTGCCCTAACCGGATGCCTGTAGGGTAGCTCATTAATTTTGAAGTATCAATCGTGGAGTTTCTGTTCAAATCCACTTGTTAATGTTGTGGCAATTGCATTAAAATCCCTCTAAAGAGGAGTGACGAATATTGCTAACTACACGCTGTAAAATTTTCAGTTGAAATGAATTACCACCTTCGCTAAGTAGTGCTAAAAATTTTTCCATTTGACGAGATGGTCTATACTCACCATTAATTGTTATGACAGGCGTTGTGAAGTCCGATAGAGAAACTTCTCTAAAACCTCTTCGACCCCGGCTACTGTTTTCTCTGTAATGCATTTTGAAACTACTTTCAAAGAAACGTAAGTGTGGTGTGTTTTCGTTATCTTTATACTGCGCCCAAGCGATTATATCGTGAACGCTAGTATACTCATCCTCAACTATTTTACATAAAATAAAATATTGTTGATCTGCAGTCATTTTATTCCAAAGAGATTGGGTGCAATATTTACGGACAAGATAATTGTCCTCAAAAATCAACATTTCTTTGATAGTTTCGGGATAAAATTCCCAATTTTCATTGGCTTTAGCAGCAAGATAAAAGCTGAGCGATGTGCGACTCTTATCGACCATTTGAATCGCCACTGTTATCGAGTCGTGAAAATCAAAAACATTTTCATCCAACCAGTTAGCACTATTCGATTCGATCCAATGACACAGATCTGAACGGAGTCCATTTTTAAGCCAATCAATATACTCTGGCAAATATTGCTCCTCATCAAATTTCCGCAATCTGCGAATGGCAGCAAATCTGTAACGAGTACAACACTTTTCATTACGCCACACGAGTTTTTCCAATTCAAAATTATTAACTAAATCGAAAATATAATCTGCAAATTTACTCAAATCAGGGTGTAAAATTTTAAGATCAAATTCAAAAACAGAATTCCACGCCTCTGGACTCTGTATTTCATCTCTCCACTGCGGGCAAAATTCATCCAAATATTGAATTGCTATTGAACATGAGGGTGCAAAGGTGTTCGGGTTGTTGTGTTTTTCGTTAAACGATTGTAAACAATT